>JADMIO011778091.1_pt1 | contig 46674 bp, 49 predicted proteins | sample 8958161 | NCBI WGS metagenome assembly JADMIO01 (sample SAMN16585339, study PRJNA669376) | soil metagenome | isolation source: Crop rotation soil | place: USA: Cullars Rotation, Alabama | collected 2011
CGCGACAACTTGTCCACGTGGAATTCTAAGCTTAGGATCCCAATGTGCTGGAAAGTACGTTCTTAAATGGAGGACAATCCAACGTTATTTCAAAAAAATATGGGGCAAGAGCCAATTTTGACACTCAATTGTGGAGTGGAAAGAATTCTCAGGGAGAAGTGATCTATGGTCTTGATGTCCTGAACGACCAGACTGTACAAAAGCTCGAAGATGGCCGTTACTGGACGCCGGACATGAATATGACCAACATTGCTCCTTTCCTTTTGGTGAAAATTGATCTATTTAAAAAATTAACGATCAAAGGTGGATTGCGCTATGAAAACATGAGTGTGAATGTGGGTGATTTCAATACGCTTTCTTCCATCAAAAATGACGGTACTTTTACCCAGAGTATTTTTGTAACCGGAGGAAAACTAAAATATAATGCCTTAGTAGGAAACATTGGAGTCCGTTACAATATTGAAAATTATATCAATCTGTTCGGAAGCTTTTCACAATCCTACTCGATCAATGAACTCGGAAGAATTTTAAGAACCTCAACGCAGGGAACCATCCAGAATTTAGAAACCAAGCCGATTATTGTCAACAACTACGAATTTGGAGCCACAGGACAGATTTCAAAATGGATCAATTATGAAATTACTTCTTATGTAAGCAGTTCAAAACTGGGGGCATCATTCGTTCAGAGTGCGGACAGGGCTTTAACGATTCAAAGATCCCCTGAAGTAGTCTATGGAGTGGAAGGATTTCTTCATTTCACGCCTGCAAAATGGTTCAATTTCGGAGGAAGCTATAGTTGGATCGAAGGGATTACTTCTGTAAAAAACGATGGTGATTATTCAGCCAAAATCAATAACAGCAGAATTTCTGCACCGAAAGTCCTTGCGTATGTTCAGGTAAGGCCCACCTCATCGCTGTCGTTCGGTTTGGATATGCTTCATGCTTTTAAACAGGACCGTTTTGATCCCAATCCAAAAACCGGACTGTATGCATACGGTGAAGGATTCGTTCCTGATTACACCATTTTCAACCTGAAATCAAGCTATGAGGTTACCCACAACTGGAAACTGTCCTTAGGTATTGAGAATCTTTTCAATACGGCCTATCAGCCTGCCATTGCCTGGTGGTCTGCGAGAGACAGTGACTTCACCAACTCTTTAGGGATGAGGGGAACTCTGATGATTGAATATAAATTTTAATTAAACTAAATAAAAAAAAGTAAGCATATATTTGCGAGACTTTCCATTACGATATGAAGAAAAAACATCATAAAAAGAAGCCTGGTTTTTTTAAAAAATGGTCAGCAAAACTGCATTTGTGGTTTGGTTTGGGGATCGGATTTTTAATTTTCATTATTTCCATTACCGGAGCCCTGTATGTTTTTAAGGATGAAATTGAAAATATCACCCGTAAGGATGTCATCTACCACAACGAACAGCATATTGCCCAGAAACAGGTTCTTCCTATCAGAGTATTGGAAAAATCCGTTGATGAGCAGGTAAAAGAAAAATATCCCATTCATTGGGTGAATGTTCCTATCGACAAAACAATGTCGTATCAGTTCTATTGGTATGAGCACAACAAAGACGGCTGGAATTATTTTGATGAATTTCCTATCTATAAAGTGGCGTATGTAAACCCTTACAACGGAAAAGTGTTAAGGACATATGATGAGAAAAACGGCTTTTTCCAGATTGTAAAGATGATCCACTGGAGTTATCTTTTAAAGCAGGAATGGGGAACGTATGTAGTGGGAATTCCGGTGATTATCTTCATTATTATGCTGATCTCAGGAATCGTTTTATGGTGGCCTAAGAATAAAGCTGCAAGAAAACAGCGTTTCTCTTTCAAATGGAAGAATATCAAAAGCTGGAAAAGAAAAAACTATGACCTTCATAATGTATTAGGATTCTATGCTTCTATTTTTGCTTTAATCTTTTCTATCACTGGTCTTTTTTATGCTTTCTTCATCGTTCAATCTGCAATCTATGTTATTTTCTCCGGTGGCGAGACCAAATATCCTGATTTTTCCGCGATCAAAACAAAAGCTCCGATCGAACTGAGAACGGAAGGAACCCTGGATAAAATCATCAATACGGTTCAGCTAAAATATCCGGATTCTTTTGGTTTTGCGATCGATCTTGGCCACGAACATATGGATGATCATGAACATCCCAATTTTGAAGTCTATGTAAAGCATCTCTCTTACTCTTATCATAAAAGCAGCAGTCTTATTTTCGATGAAAACTCAGGAGAACTGCTTCACACTCATGATCCTAAGGACAAAAATTTCGGTGAAAAAGCAGTGGGAGCCAATTATGATATTCATGTAGGATCAATTCTGGGACTTCCTACGAAAATTATTGCATTCATTGTCAGTCTTATATGCGCTTCATTACCTGTCACCGGTTTCATGATCTGGTGGGGAAGAAGAAAAAAGAAATCTGTAAAAGCAGTCTAAATTTTTTTTAAGAAATATTGAGTTAATAATCTATTAATACAATCTTTTTTATACTTTTAACCTTTTAGAATTTAAAAGTAGAAATGTCATTAATAGATTTATCAAAACACGTTGCCCTAGGCATTGATATTGGCGGAACTAATACAAAGTTCGGAGTTGTAAATCACCGCGGGGAAGTCCTTGAAAAAGGAAACCTAAGGACCGATGAATACGAGAAGGTTGAGGATTTTATCGACGCTTTATATAACAAAGTACATCCACTGATCGAAAAATACGGTACAGAGAAGAACTTTGACGGAATCGGTGTCGGTGCTCCGAATGCCAACTATTACAAAGGAACCATTGAACAGGCTCCTAATTTGCCATGGAAAGGCTTGGTGCCTTTCAGTGAGATGATGAAGGCCAAATTCAATCTGCCGTGTACCATTACGAATGACGCCAATGCAGCAGCTCTTGGCGAAATGCTTTTCGGTGCCGCACGCGGAATGAAAGATTTTATCATGATCACCCTGGGAACAGGAGTAGGCAGCGGAATTATTTCTAACGGAAGTTTAATCTACGGACATGACGGTTTTGCTGGAGAATTAGGCCATACCATTGTAAAACCCGGCGGAAGAAAACACTGGAGTACCGGTTCTGAAGGAAGCCTGGAAGCGTATGCTTCCGCAACCGGAATTGCCATCACAGCAAAGAAAATGAGGGCAGAGTTTCCGGAATCTATGCTAAGTCAGTATACCGAGGAATCCATTAATTCTAAAACAGTACATGAATGTGCTCTGAAAGGCGATCCTATCGCTATTGAGGTATTCAGATATACAGGACAGAAATTAGGGGAAGCATTGGCTAATTTTGTCATGTTCTCCTCTCCTGAAGCCATTCTTTTATTTGGAGGTGTTATTAAGGCGGGAGAATTTATCTTAAAGCCTACAAAACTTCATATGGAAAGAAATCTTCTTCCTATTTTCAGAAATAAAGTAAAATTGGTTTTCAGTGAGCTGGACGAAGCGGATGCTGCCATTCTTGGAGCAAGCGCATTGGTTTGGGAAAAATAATTGAAAGCTATTTTAAATATACAGAGCATCCTTTTAAGGGTGCTTTTTTGTTTGTTATTTGTGATATCTATTTGTCTTATTCGTGTGTACAATTGTAAAAGTTTTTCCTATTTTTGATTAGTTTTTTTCACTCATTCCATCGAGGATAAGAATAAAACCGAACCCATAAAATAATCAATCTACAATGGATAAAAATAATTTAGAACAGATCACTTTCGGAGGCGGATGTTTCTGGTGTGTGGAAAGCTGTTTCAATATGCTGAAAGGGGTAGAATCTGCCATTTCCGGATATTCCGGAGGCCATAAAGACCAACCAACCTATGAAGAGGTATGCACAGGAGAAACCGGACATGCCGAAGTGGTACAGATCACTTATGATCCTTCCATCATCTCTTATGAACAATTGATGGATGTATTTTTCTTCCTTCACGATCCTACCCAGCTCAACAGACAGGGTAACGACATCGGAACACAATATCGCTCCGTAATTTACTATAAAGATGAAGCCGAAAAGCAAAAAGCGATAGAAGCCATCAAAACTTCTGAAGCCTCAGGAAGATGGCAAGGAACTTATGTAACAGAATTAACCCAATTTGAAAAATTCTGGCCGGCAGAACAATACCACCAGGGATATTACAACGTTAATCCAACACAGCCTTACTGCAGCGCCGTAGTAGGCCCTAAGATCCAGAAGTTCAAAAAACATTTCGGAGAACTGGGAATGCTGACCGCAGATTCAGAATAATACAAAAAAGCGAAGAGTGATCTTCGCTTTTTTTTTGGTTTAAAGTGTTTGAAATTATGATATATAAGCAGTGATATATTTTTAATGAGAATTCTTACTCCGCATTTACTCCTGCATATTTCATTAACATATGCGCACTTGCATCTTTCAAGCTTTTGCCATTATTAGGATTTACTCCATCCATTGTAAAAAACTCGACTTCATTATTACATTTAGTATACCAAGAACTCCCTAATCCGTTATCTATGGTTAAAGTATCGGGTCTTGTTATTTTTTTAAAATATTTCAATCTAACAGTATCTGCTGGAATTAATTTATGTTTTGGGTTTTTATCATCACATGATGTTATTTTATATTCTATTCCATCCCAATACATACATTCATTTTTATCAAACATTCCCTTGTTTCCTCCAAAAGAAAAACTTGCTGCAAGAACTAATATCATTGCACCTATTCCCATTCCATTTTTTGCCATTTGTGGAACATTAAATATTGGCTGATTCTTTATAATTATCATGATACTGGATACAGTATCAGAAAAAGATTTTTCTTTTCCTCCTGTAGTCACAGTCACAGTTGTATTTCCATCGGGATTAGTAACATTCATTCCTCCTTTCTCTCTGTAATCATTAAAGTTATCAAATCCTAAGTATTTACTGAATATATCAAGAGTAGCTGCTTTTATAGTTGCATCCCTATCATTATGTACAATAGATTTATAATAACCTAACATTGTTCTATAGTTCAAGTTAATTTTAAACTTATGAAGAAGAATAACTTGTAAATACTTTAGAACACCACTAATTGATGTTCCCGAGCCATCTTTTTCAGCTTTAGCATACACCTCTTGAAGCAGTTTTTTTTTCTCTTGTAGATTTTCTGTCATGATCTTAGTAATTGTTTGGAAAAAATAAGAAGATTTCATTAAAAAAAATTATGGAAACCCGTAAAGATCAATGATATAAAGTTTCCAAAATCTTACCAAAAATCTACTACCCCCCTACCTTATGTTTTGTTGCAATTTTGTAATCGAAATCAGTAACAAACTAAAACAAATTCAAAAAAGCTGATTTCAAAATCACCAGATAAAACGGAGGAAAACTCCGGGTTGGGAAGCAGATGTTTCTCCTCCGTTTTTGAAGGTTCACTTCCCAAAAAAATTAGAAGCGCTTCGAAATTTTAAACGTGTACAGCTCGTGATCGAAAATCATGAGAGGAAGAAAAACAGTCTAAAAACTTCAAAATTTTAAGGAAATGATCCAGTTTATATTAATGCTACTAGGTTTAGCATTCCCAAATAATAACGCAAATACAACAACAAGTGACAATAACCCTAATCCGGTAACCGTGCAAAGCGGAATAGATCCGGGAGAAGGAGGAGATACGGGAGGAGACGGAAACGGTGGTCCCGTAGGTGGAAATTCAGGACAAACACCACCAAGTCCAAACCCATAAATTAATAAAAAGGACAGGTTGTATAAATCTGTCCTTTTCTTTACTTTGCACAAAAAACTAAATAAAATGAAAATTTCATTATTCTTTATCATATTTCTACTCTTTTTTTCTTGTAAAAAGCAGCATAATATAGACAGTGACCATAATATTGATTTCTATTTTAATAAGGCAATAATATGTAGGGATTCAAAATCACCCGACTCCGCGTTTTATTACTATAACCTCGCCAAAAATGAATATCTTAAAATAAATGATTCAGTAAATACAGCTAGATCGTTAGTCAATATGGCAATTATTCAAACTCAAAAGGGAGATTTTTATGGAGGAATAGAAACTTCACTGGAAGCAAATAAATTTCTAAAACAAGAAAAGGATAGTATTTCAAGAAGGGTCCTAGCCTCAAATTATAATAACATGGCTATTGCTTCACATTTTCTAAAGAATTATGAAGATGCCCTTAATTATAATTTTAAAACCTTAAAATATGCTAATGACAGCCTAAACAAAAATGTATATTATAATAATATCGGAGATTTATTAATAACTTTAAAAAAGTTTAAAGTAGCAAAACAGTATCTAGAAAAAGCCATACTTACTAAAGATAGTTTATTATATTCCAGAGTGTTAAATAACCTAGCAAAAGCTAAATATCTCGATAATAAAGCCTACGATCCTTTACCTGAACTTTATAAATCGTTAAAAATAAGAAAACTAATTAAAGATGATTGGGGTGAGAACTCAAGCTATGAAACTTTATCTGAATATTTTTTAGATAAAGATAGAAACCAATCTTTATTTTTTGCAAAAGAAATGCTTAAAGCTGCAACTCATAATAAAAGTTCTGATGATCAAATCTTAGCATTACAAAAAATAATAACTTTAGATACTAAGAATTATTTGACCAATTTTCAAAAATTCAACTTGATAAACGACAGTGTTCAAACAGCACGAAACAAAGCTAAAAAGCAATTTGCAGTGGTCCGTTATGACTTAGAAGGAAAGAGAGCAGAAAATGAAACATTAAAAGCTGACAGTTTAAAAAAGAATTTTGGCTTATTAACTTTATCAATCCTCTTAGTTAGTGGAGGATTTTGGTACAGAAAAAGAAAAAAAAGACTCGAACAAGAAAAAGAGCTCGAAGTCAAAAATACCCAGCTTAAAATGTCCAAAAAAGTCCATGACGTGGTTGCCAACGGATTGTATCACATGATGATAGATGTGCAAAATAACCAAGAGATGGATAAAACAAGAATTCTTAATGGTATTGAAAAAATGTATGAAGAATCTAGAGACATTGCTCACGATAATTTTGTTGAAAAAGACTTCTCTTTACGCTTTAGTAATATGATATCTTCTTACTCTTCTCCCAACCAAAAAGTTTTGATAGTTGGTTATAAAGAAGACGTTTGGGCAAAAATATCTCAAAATATACAACTGGAACTTTATTACATTATACGGGAACTTCTTATTAATATGAAAAAACACAGTCATGCAAAACTAGTTTCTTTAAAATTTGAAAAAAATGACAATAGCCTAAAAATAAAATACATAGATAACGGTACGGGGATCATAGATTTAAAAAAACAAAAAGGAGCAGGAATTCATAATATGGAAAACCGTATTGATACAATTGGAGGAGATATTACTTTTGAACAAAATCCTAAAGGTGGGTTAATCATTAATATAATTATTCCAATAAACTCAAAATATGTTTAAAAAAGTCCTTATCGCCGAAGATCACGAGGTCAGAAACCTAGGAGTTGTAAATACTCTTACAGAATTACAAATTCAAAATTTTGATTTTGTAAGTTATTGTGACGATGCATTACATAAAGTAAAAACTGCTAACGCAGATAATATTCCGTATGATTTATTAATTACAGATTTATCCTTTGATAAAGATAACATAGAACAAAAAATATACTCTGGCCAAGAATTAATAAATGAAGTAAAGAAAATTAATCCACGATTAAAAATTATTGCTTTTTCCATAGAAAAAAGGCCAAAAATTATCGATGATCTGTTTAAAGTGCAGGAAATAAATGGTTTTGTAAGTAAAGGAAGAAATGACGGAAAAGACCTGAAAAATACCATAAAAAAAGTTTTTAAAAACGAAATAGTTATTCCCCAAGAAATCTTGAATGCTATCCGTAATACTTCTATAGAATTTACAGAGTATGATGTTTTATTAATTGAACTTCTTGCCAAAGGATGGAAGCAAAGCAAAATCAGAGAGTATTTTAAAGAAAATGGAATAACACCAGATAGTATAAGCTCTATAGAAAAAAGATTAAATGAACTTCGTGAAAATCTTAATGTTAAAAATAATATTGAAATGATTGTAATGTGCAAAGACATTGGCATAATATAAATTTATTTATAAAATAAATATAACGATTAACCCTTTCAGAATATCTGAGAGGGTTTTTTATTAAATAATCTCGTTTTATGGTTTTCCATAATGAAAGTTTTTTTAATCCATATACTTTTGACCCAATTAATCATTTAAAAATTTTATTATGAATGTAAAACACACTCCAACAAACATTACTCACAAAGGACAAAAAGGAGGAACTACAGGTTGCGGTACCAACACGAATGTTCATTCTGATCATTGGGTAAATACGAATGACAAAATAACATGCGACAAAAACGGATGTAAAAATTAAGAACCATGGAAAAATTTGTTATCACAAAAAGAGTCAACAACGAGTATCAATTTAATCTAAAAGCCGGAAATGGTGAAATTATTTTAACCAGCGAAGGCTACGTTCAGAAAGCATCTTGCCTAAAGGGTATTGAATCTGTGAAGATCAATTCTCAGGAGGACTCAAGATACGACCGAAGAGTTGCCAAGAACGATAAGGATTACTTTGTATTAAAAGCAAGAAACGGGGAAATCATTGGTAAAAGCCAATATTATAGCTCTAAACCTTCCATGGAAGTCGGGATTTTATCTGTGAAAAAAAATGCTCCTACAGCTGAAATCGTTGACGAAACCCTTTAAAAAACAATACTATGGATCTCAAAATTAAACTTGAACAGTTACACCAGAAAGTAATCGGCCTGAAAGATCAGATCAGTACGGAAGAAGCTACAAAAAATGCTTTTGTAATGCCTTTTATACAGATTTTAGGATACGATATTTTTAATCCTACAGAAGTTATTCCGGAACATATCTGCGACATCGGAACGAAAAAAGGCGAGAAAGTAGATTACGTAATTAAACACAATGACGAGCCTATTTTTATTATAGAATGCAAGCACTGGAAAGAAAATGCTGATGCCCACAATTCCCAGCTTCACCGGTATTATCATGTTTCAAAAACAAGATTTGGTGTACTGACTAACGGGATCGTCTATAATTTCTACACTGATTTGGAAAAACCCAATATTATGGACGAAAAGCCATTTTTCACCATCGATATTGAAGATTTAAAAGACAGCTCGATCAAAATTCTGGAAAGTTTCACCAAGAAAGATTACAATCTTGAAAGTATTTTAGATTCTGCCGAAGCTTTAAAATACATCAAAGCGATCAGGAAAGAATTTGAAAAAGAAATTGAAACTCCTTCCGACGAACTCGTTAAATTATTGGTCAGCAGATTTTTTGAAAAACCAATGACTTCCAACAGAATGGTTTCTTTTAAAGAATACACCAAAAAAGCTTTGACCACTTCCATCAACGAATCGATTAGTTTCAGGCTGAAATCTGCTTTAAGCATCAATGAACAGATTGAAAAACAGGAGGAAGGGGTAAAAACCGCTCTGTCTATTGATGAAAATAATGATTCTAAAATTGTAACTACCGAAGAAGAGCTGGAGGCCTTCCAGATTGTTAAAGCGATTTTGAGAGAGAAAGTTCCTTCTGCAAGAATTGCCCACAGGGATACTTTATCCTATTTCGGAGTTTTATTGGATGATAACAACAGAAAACCTCTTTGCCGTTTCCATTTTAATACGACCAATAAATATTTAGAAACATTCCACAACGGGAAAGAAGCCGGCGAAAAAGTACTCCTGAATAATCTGGATGAAATATACAATTTCAAAGAAGAGCTCCATAAAACATTAGAAAACTATAACTAATCCAAACTAATAACCATTGAAAACCAACAGATAATTTAAAGTAACACCATGAAAACGTTTATCTCTATACTCATTCTATGTATCGGTACATTAACGGCTGTCTCTTTCAGTCTTTCTGATTCCGAAAGTTCACATCATGGCAGAAGATGTACAGGTTCTACACCCTGCAGCGCCTGTTCCAATTGCACAGGCTGTGCCCATTGCTCTTCCGGGGGAAGCTGTGGTAAATGCAGTGGTGGTTCTTATGAAAAGAAATCATCCTCAAAGAAAAATAAATCTAAAGCCTCTTCAAATACCCACTACACTAAAAAAAGCAAGTCTTATGGTTCTCCGAAAATCCGGATTGATGAAATCAACATCAATACCAACAACCGGTATTTTGCAGGAGTTGCCGTTACCAAGATCTATAAAGAGCCTTTTCTAAACGCTAAAGTACTTGAAACCGTTCCAAAAAACACAGAATTAAAACAGTTATCCAAACAAGGTTCCTGGTATAAAGTACAGGTGAAAAAAAGTGGAAAGGTTGGGTATGTCTATTACAAAGATGTAAAATAATTAAAAACAAAATATCATGAGCTCCATTATTTTTTTTAATGAAAAATTCTCACCATGAAGCCTTTTCTTACCCTATGTGCGATCTGCTGTTTCGCAGCTGTTTTCAGACTTCCTATAGAATATTATACTATTTTGAGAATTTTGATCTCCATGGGTGCTTTACTCGTTTTGTATAATGCCGTCCGATTTAAGCAATACTATTTCAGTCTGATTTTCCTGTTTATCCTTATCCTTTTCAACCCTGTTTTTCCGATTTATCTCTATAGAAAAAGTATCTGGATTCCTATGGATATCATTACCGGAATTCTCTTTCTGCTTATTGCTTTTGTTGAAAAACCCGAAGAAAAAAAGGAAGAAATCACAGAAACTCCTGAAGAAACAACAGTACACCCTACCCAGCCGAGATTCCATTCCCGGGATGTCATTATTAATCCTAAAAAACCAAGAGAAAATTAATCCTATCATGGAACATATACAAATTACCGAAAATCTTAAGGCACACTTTTTAAGACTGTACCAGATGGCCATCTGCGACGATGATTTCAGTGCTCTGGAACTTAAAATGCTTTATAAGTGTGCAGAAGAAAGAGGCATATCCCCTAAAAACCTGGACGAAATCCTTTTAAATCCCATCAATTTTAAATCACTCCTTCCCCAGACGATTGAAGAAAAAATAGACTATCTCTATGATCTCACCGTAATGATCTGGGCAGACGGAGTAGTTTCTCCAAACGAATATTCTGCGATGGAAAAATATGTTCTGATGTTTGGATTCCTGGAAGAAAACGTAAAAGACATTGTGGATTATCTCATAACCTCTGTGAAAACCGGAAAAAATAAAACAGATATTTTGTTCGAATTAAAAAACTAACTGATCATGACGACCAATATTAAAAATTTATTCAAATTAAAATCAATTCCTATTGAAACTCCAAAAGAGGAAGTTTCCAAACCGGAAGTTGATCCCAATGCGGAATCCCCTGAGGAAACCAGAAAACGAACCTACCATGAATCCGGCTACAGAGACAGCTCCAGAAATAATGGAAATCATACAACGCTCTTCATTTGTCTCGATGCCGTGTATTCTAAGTTCCAGAATGAGGAAAAAGAAATGGTGGAAAAGCAGCAAAAACTCAAAGAATCTTACGTTAACGAACAAAAAAACAGAGAGACAGAGATTAAAGCGCTCACCGTTTCCCTTGAAACTAAAGAAGAACAGCTTACCAATAAAAATAAGGAAATTGAGAATCATCAAAATACCATTGAACACTTAAAAGCAGAGATCAATGATTTACCCAGAAACCCTGAAAAGTATAATGTAAAAGCAACAAAAGGAGCTTCCACAAAATTCTGGATCGGTGCTATTCTGCTTGTTCCCATCAGTCTGTACCTGCTTACCTTTTATATTTCGACCTCCTATTCGGCGTTTTTCAAAAGTTTTGATGCGAGAAGCACGGTTATCCAAAGTGTGTTAGATGCGCAGGCCTTCAGCAAAGCCTGGAATGAAGGCGTAATAGAAGGAGCTTTTGTCACCCTTATTCCATCTGTTTTCTTAGGTCTTGGATTCTTGATCCATATGTTTGGAGAAAATAAAACACGGCTCAACTATATCAAACTGGGGTTGCTATTCATCGTCACCTTCATCTTTGATGCTATTTTAGCGTACGAAATTGAGTCTAAATTATATGAACTTAACAAAACTTTTGAATCTCCACCGTTCGATCTAAAAATCGCGTTTACCAAAAATCAGTTTTGGGGAATTATTTTCGCTGGATTCATTGTGTACATTATCTGGGGACTGGTTTTCGATTTTGTGATGAAGGAACACCGGGAGAAAGACAAAATTAAAAACGAACAGGAAATCAGACAGAAAAATGTGCTTTTCCTGCTGGAAAAAATTAATGTTCTAAAAAAAGAAATTGAGGAAATCCTGACGAATATTGGAACGACTAAAGAACTCATCATAAAAACACGTGGAAGGATTGAAGAACTTCAAAATATTATTGACGGAGTGATTATTCCGACCAAAGATTACAAACTTTATGCTTCAGAATATGTTCAGGGCTGGGTCACGTTTATTGCTGAGAGAATAGCAGTTTCAAAGGCCGAAAAACAAACCATGATCGACAGCTGTATTGATATATACAGTACCAATCTGGAAGACGTTGGAGCTAACTCTGACAATCAAAATTTAGTCTATCTATCTGCCTTATAACCCATTTCCTATGAAAAATATAGTCTATTTATTACTCATAATATCTTTGGTTTCCTGTTGTAAAAAAGAACTTGTAGATCCTCCAGGTGGTACAACTTCTCCAAAAGTTGATTCCAACAACATCAATGTGAGCATTCTAATCGATTTATCTGATAGAATAGATCCCAACACCAACCCTAATCCCACCATGGAATATTTCCAGAGGGATATAGAATACATTAAAGCCATCGAGAAAGGATTTCTGAACCATATCAAAACAAAAAGGATCATCACCTATAATGATCAGATGCAGGTTTTCTTCAATCCTGAACCTTCTGATCCCAAAATCAATGACTTTACGAAAGAGCTTAAGGTTTCTTTCGACCAGAATACCAATAAAGCCTATTTCAATACCGTTGAAAAAAAATATGCTGAATTACCGGCCAACATCTATCAGTCTGCTATCAAAGACGGGAAATATGTAGGTTCTGATATCTGGGAATTTTTTAAAAATAAAGTCAATGATTATTGTGTAAAAGAAGATCACAGGAATATCTTATTTATTCTAACTGACGGATATATGTATCATGAAAATTCCAAATTTTCAGAAAAAACAAAGACCTCTTACTTAACCTCAAAGCTTATTAAATCAAATCATTTAACAACCTCTGATTTTAAAACAGCCATCGAGAAAAATAATTTTGGTTTTGTGAAGGCCAATGATAATTTAAGTAACCTGGAAGTCATCGTGCTTGGCATCAACCCTGAAAAAGGAAATCCATTTGAAGAAGCCGTGATCAAAGAATACTGGGAAAATTGGTGTAAAGAAATGAAAATCAAGAAATATCAGATAAAATCAGCCGATTTACCTTCCAATCTGGAACCCATTATTATAAAAGCCATTACAGGTAAAAACTAAAAAACACTCACCATATATCCACAAGAAAAGCGAAGATAATCTTCGCTTTTCTTATTCTCTGAACATTTCCGTATGCGGAATATTGTCTTCCAGATATTTTTTTCCGGTACTTTCAAATCCGAATCCGCCATAGAATTTTAACAAATAATCCTGCGCTGAAATTCTGATCTCCGAAGTATGAAAACGGTTTTCTATGGTTTCAACAGCATATTGTATCAGCTGTTTTCCCAGGCCCGCCCCCCTTGCTTTTTCTGTCGTAAGCACCCTTCCAAAAGAAGTTTCGTTATATTTTATTCCTTTATCAAAAACCCGGCAATACGCCAGTACCTCTCCATTTTCCTCAGCCCAGATGTGAATTCCTTTCTGGTCATACCCATCCAGATCAGGATAAGGACAATCCTGCTCCACTACAAATACATCAACACGGGCCTTTAATACCTGATACAGCTCAGGAACCGTGAATTCATCGAAAGTTTTAATCTTCCAGATTATATTATTCTTCAAAATTAACGTGGTTGTTTTTTAAAAACTCATTCGTTGTTTGTATAAAATTCAGGATCTCATCGCATCCTTCTTTCTTTTCTGCTGAGGTCACATACAATTCCGGAAGATCTTCCCATGTCTTATGAAGCTCAACCTTATAATCTTCTACATTTTTTATCGCGATATTAGGCTTCAGTTTATCTGCTTTCGTAAAAACAATTGAAAAAGGAACCCCACTCTCTCCACACCATTCAATAAATTCAAGATCTATTTTTTGAGGGCTGTGTCTTGAATCTACCAGCACAAAAAGATTCACAAGATTCTTTCTGTTCAGAATATAATTATTAATCAGTTTCTCAAAATCCCTTCTCATCACTTTTGAAACTTTAGCATAACCATACCCCGGTAAATCGGTAAGATACCAGTTTTCATTTATTATAAAATGATTAATAAGCTGAGTTTTTCCCGGAGTTCCGGAAGTTTTTGCCAGGTCTTTCCTATTCATCATCGCATTAATTAATGACGATTTTCCCACATTTGATCTTCCTATAAAAGCGTATTCGGGCATGGTAGGTTCAGGGCATTCCTGCCATTTCCCACTACTTTTTACAAATTCTGCCGTTTTTATAACCATTCTTGAATATTTTTTTAGAAAAACAAACCATTAAGAAAGCTCTTAATGGTTCAATTTATTTTATACTTTATCTTTTAACCAGCTGTAAAGAATTTCATTGAACTCATCTGGTTTTTCCATCATTGCAGCGTGGCCGCACTTATCAATCCAGAACAGATCCGAATTGGGAATAAATTTATGCATATCCTCCGCAACTTCAGGCGGAGTAACGTTATCCTGTTTTCCCCAGATCAGACATGTGGGGGTTACTATTTTAGGAAGATCATTCAGCATGTTGTGTTTAATGGCACTTCTGGCAAGCATAACTGTTTTTATACCTTTCATTCTGTCATTAACCACTCCAAAAACCTCATCTACCAAATCTTCAGTAGCGATAGATGGATCATAAAAAACCTCTTCTGTTTTCTTTCTGATATACGATCTGTCATTCTTTCTTGGAAAGCTGTCCCCGAATGTTCTTTCATACAAACCGGAACTTCCTGTTAATACCAGATTTTTCACCAGATCTGGTCTTGCCAGAGACAGGATGAGCCCAACATGGCCCCCCATTGAATTTCCTACAATAGTTACCGGTTCAGAAATATGACTTTCTATGAACTTGATAATATATTTTGCAATCGTGGTAAGATTGGTATTGAGTACCGGTAAATCGTAAATCGGTAATTGAGGTACATACACTTTAAAACCTCTATCCGAAAAGAAATTCACCATCTTATCGAAATTACTCAAACCACCCATTAAACCGTGCAACAGCACCAATGGATGTCCTTCTCCCGCTTCTACAAAAGTATATTTCTTTTCTTTTTTTGTACTAAATATCATATAATGCCTTAATAAAGCCTTGCAAAAATACAAATTAAACCTCAAAAATATTTTGATATGCCTAATTTAAAATAAAAATAACATAATAAGAGCTTTTTAACATATTTTTTCAAAACTCATTTATTATGGCATAAATAACACATGGAGCAATGGGCAACATATCAGCAAATTACCCATGGATGCTTAAATCTTTAATAAAACTTATTAACATTAAGTCAAAAAGTGGGAAAAAGTGGGAAGTTTTGGAAATTATTATATAAATTTGTCCCAAATGAAAAGTTTCATTGGAACATATGAGTGTAAAATTGACGACAAAGGCCGTTTAAAAGTACCTTCATCCTTAATCAAACAGATGGAAGACTTCGACGATAAGGCATTTGTAGTCAAGAGATCTGTGTTCCAACCTTGTCTGGAAGTTTATCCTATGAATGCATGGGACAAATTGATGGGCAAAATTAATAAGCTAAACAGATTCATTAAAAAGAATGCTGATTTCATTAGAATGTTTACGGCAGGAGTAAAAACGGTAGAATTGGATAATGCTGGAAGATTACAGATTTCTAAAGACCTCACTCATTTCGCAAATCTTCAGAAAGATATTGTGATTACCAGTGCAGGAGAATTATTTGAAATCTGGGATAAGGAAGCCTATGAAAAGGTAATAGCCACCAATGAAGCTGATTTTGCCAGCCTTGCTGAAGATGTAATGGGCTCTTTCGATGAAGAATAATACGCTGATAAAAACAGCGGAAAAACACAAAAATAAAACATGTATCATAACCCCGTTTTGTTAAAGCAAAGTGTTGATGATTTGGTAACGAATCCAGACGGAACATATGTGGACTGTACTTTTGGAGGCGGAGGTCATTCTCGAGAAATACTGAGCAGACTTTCTGATAAAGGAAGACTATTCGGTTTCGATCAGGATTTAGATGCGCTTAAAAATAATATTGATGATCCCAGATTTACTCTGGTTAATCAGAACTTCAGATTTTTAGAAAACTCCCTGCTGATGTATGGAGTTTCTCAGGTTGACGGAATTCTTGCCGATCTTGGAGTATCCTCCCATCAGTTCGATGAAGCGGAAAGAGGATTCTCAACAAGAAGCAACGCTCCGTTGGATATGAGAATGAACGTCATGCAGAGTCTTGATGCCAAAAAAGTCATCAATGAATATGAAGAAGAACAGCTGGCCGATATTTTTTATTATTACGGAGAGCTAAGAGAAGCCAGAAAACTGGCAAGAGATATTGTTCATCACAGAAAAAACAAAAGCATAGACACTACTGAAGACCTGAAAAAACTTTTCAGCTTTCTTCCCCCTCATAAGGTGAATAAGTTTTATGCACAGCTTTTTCAGGCTATAAGAATTGAAGTTAATCAGGAGCTGGAAGTTTTGAAAGAAATGCTGGTTCAGTCTTATAATGTTTTAAGAACGGAAGGAAGACTGGTTGTAATTTCTTATCATTCGCTGGAAGACCGTTTGGTGAAAAGATTTTTGAAAAACGGAATGTTTGAAGGAGAACCTGCCAGAGACATTTACGGAAACTATAAAAAGACTTTTGAACTGGTAAAAACTAAAGCAATCGTTCCTGATGATAAGGAAATTGAAGAAAACTCCAGAGCCAGAAGCGCTAAAATGAGAATAGGAATAAAATTATAATAATAAACGGTAACGATAAATCACCAGGAATACATTGGCAAAAAGACCAACATATCGCCCCCAGAAGAAACTAACTTTTATAGATATTATAAAAGGGAATTTTCTTAACAGGGATGAGATAAAAATACACTATAAATATTTCTTATTGCTGTTTATCCTGATGATGGCGATGATCTATAGCAATCACCTGGTCAATAAAAAAATTAAAATTGTAAACGGCTTAAAAGAAGAAACCGAAGAATACAAATCAAGAAACGCTTACGCACAAAGTAAGCTCATCAAAGTAAAAATGGAATCTGAATTGGGAAAAGAAGTAGCAAGAGACTCTTTAATGACCCTGGAAAACCATCCTCATAAACTGTTAATAAAACTGGATAGTACAGATGCAAAAACAAAGTGAATACGATAACAAACGTAAAAAAACGTTAAGGTGGGGCTACCTCTTCGCAGTGGTGGCTTTGTGCGTATTTGTGATGTTCATAGCAAGAATCATCATTCTTCAGAATACCAATGTTCAGGAGATTAAAGATGACTATATCAATAAAAATTACCGCGAAGCAACCCTAAAAGCAGCCCGTGGAAATTTATTCGCTTCGGACGGGTCCATCCTGGCAACAACCGTTATGCGTTATGATATCTACCTGGATTTCAAAACGATGAGAGATACCGTATACACTAACGGTATTGCGGCTTTATCTGACTCTTTAAGCAAAATGTTTGGAAAGCCAAAAAATGAGTTCAGACAAAAATTCGACGAACAAAAAAAGCATAAAAATCAATACTATACCCTGGTTAGAGGCCTTGACTTTGATGAATATGACAGAATAAGAAAATTCCCGATTTTCTCGAAAGGCAAGAACAAAGGCGGCTTTATTGTCGACAGAAACTATAAAAGAGAATTGGCCACTTCAGAAATTGGTGCCGGAACGATCGGGATCGACAACGGCGAACTTAAAGCCGGTCTTGAAGGAGCTTTCTCAAAATACCTGACAGGTACTGACGGAAAAAGATTGGAACAGAGAATCAATTCTTCCCAATGGAAACCCATTGATTTCTGGAAAGTACAGGAACCGACGGACGGAAAAGATGTATACACCACTTTAGACCTTAGAACTCAGGATATTGCACACTCAGCCCTTGAAAAGCAGCTTGTCAAATTCGAAGCAAAACACGGAACGGTGATTGTCATGGAGGTAGGAACAGGAAAAGTTCGTGCTTTGGTAAATTTAAGAAGAACCGAAGACGGGGAATATGAAGATTCATACAACTACGCTTTAAAAGATAACATCGAACCGGGATCTACCTTTAAAACGATTTCGCTTCTGGCGGCAATGGATGATGGATTTATCGATGAAAATACAACGGTAAATGTAGGAAACGGAGTATGGACTTATGCCAAACAAAGAATTTCCGACGGCCACGGTGGCGGAACTTATGACATCAGTGATGTGCTGGCGAAATCCAGCAACGTAGGAACCGCTAAACTGATTACAAAATATTATGCAGATAAACCCCAGATTTTTCTTGATCACTTAAGACGCTGGAAATTATTTGACAAGATGGATATTGAACTTCCCGGGATTGCAAAACCAAAAATTGTAACCCCTCAAAGCAAAAGATGGAATGCCGCAACACTCGCTTCTATCTCTTATGGATATTCATCAAACATCAATCTGCTGCAGCTAACAACTTTCTATAATGGCGTTGCTAACGGAGGTAAGATGCTGAAACCTCTTTTCATTGATAAAATCATGAAAGACGGTAAGGTAATGTATGAGGCTAAACCAGAAGTAATGGTGAATAAAATGGCTTCAGAAAAAGCTGTTAAAATGATGACCGATGCATTAACCAAAGCAGTGGAAAAAGGAACCGGAAGAAGTATTTTCACTCCCAATTTAAAAATGGCCGGAAAAACAGGAACCGCAAGATTTGAATACTGGCTGCCCGGCCCAATGAAATACCGCGCATCATTCGCTGGATTCTATCCGGCAGACAACCCGAAGTATACATGCTATGTAATGATCAGCGAACCGAATACTTCAATAGGGTTTTATGGAGCCGCTGTATCAGCTCCCGTATTTAAAGAAATTGCAGGAAAAACCTTCCTTAAAACACCGCAAAACATAGAAAAGGAAATGCTGGTTGACAGAAAGGTAAACCTTAATAAAATGGTTGAACCCAATGTTAAAATAACAGTCAATAATAAACAGATGCCAAGCCTTGTCGGAATGATTGGTAAAAATGTAATCCCACAATTAGAAAACCTGGGATATAGAATTGACTATAAAGGAGTTGGCAGAATTAGAGAACAATTTCCGTTAGAAGGAACAACAATAAGTAAGAACCAGAGAATTTATTTATCTCTGCAAAATTAAAATAGTAAAGCATCAAGAAAATGCAATTAACTGAATTATTAAACAGAATTCCAGTCTTAGAAATTCACGGTGAAAATACCCGTGAGGTTTCAGAATTGGTATTCGACAGCAGAAAGGTTACTGAAGGCTCTCTTTATATTGCAATGAGAGGCACAGTAGTGGATGGACATTCATTTATTGCATCATCTATAGAGAAAGGGGCACAAACAATCGTTTGCGAAGAATTTCCTGAAAAAACAGAAGAAAACATCACCTATGTAAAAGTGAAAGACTCTTCAAAAGCCTTAGGACACCTTGCTTCCAATTTTTATGGGAATCCTTCTCGGAATTTAAAATTAATCGGAGTTACAGGAACTAATGGTAAAACATCGGTTTCTACTTTGTTATTTGATGTTTTCAAAAATCTAGGATATGATTCCGCACTTCTTTCTACCGTAGAAATAAGAATTGCAGACCAAATTATTCCGGCTACCCACACTACTCCGGATATCATTACCATTAACAGAATTCTTGCTGAAGCAGTCGAAAAAGGCTGTGAATTTGCTTTTATGGAAGTAAGTTCCCACGGGATTTCTCAAAACAGAATCGAAGGACTGCACTTTAAAGTGGCTGGATTTACCAATCTTACCCACGATCATTTAGATTACCACAAGACTTTTGATGAATATCTGAAAACCAAGAAAAGGTTTTTTGACGAACTGGAAGATTCCGCTGTTGCCATCACCAATGTGGATGACAAGAATGGAAATGTAATGCTTCAGAATACAAAGGCAAAGAAAAAATCATATGCGATGAAAACCATGGCTGATTACCATGGAAAAAGCCTGGAAGTAGATTTCAACGGAATGCTGTTGAACTTCAATGGAAAAGAGTTCTGGACAACCCTAACTGGTAAATTTAATGTCTACAACTTGCTTCTTGTTTTCGGAATCGCAACAGAATTAGGCTTTCAGCAGGATGAGATTCTTCAGGCCATCAGCAAATTACAAAGAGTTTCCGGAAGATTTGAAACCTTTAAATCTGACGGCGGTATATTCTTCATTGTAGATTATGCTCATACACCTGACGCACTGGAAAATATTCTGGACAGCATCAATGACATCAGAACCAAAAATGAAAGACTGATTACTGTTTTTGGATGCGGAGGCGACAGAGACCATTCCAAAAGACCGGAAATGGGAAATATTGCAGCCAAAAAATCTACGCTGGCAATTATCACATCAGATAATCCCAGAACAGAAGATCCGGCACAGATTATAAAAGAAATTGAAGCAGGCGTTGAACCTCAGAACTTCAGCAAATACACTTCAATTCCCGATAGAAAAGAAGCCATAAAAATGGCCATCAAGTTTGCAGAACCAAAAGATATCGTTTTAGTAGCCGGCAAGGGCCACGAAACCTATCAGGAGATTAATGGCGTAAAACACCATTTTGATGACAAAGAAGTAATTAATGAGCTTTGGAAGTTAATGAGTAAGTAATTATTGATTGAAACATTGAAATTATTTAAAGATTAAAAAATCTATATGACTAAAAACTTTGAGAATTTCCCTGTTTATATCAAGAGCTTAGATTTAATTGAAAAACTCTATAAATTTCTTCAAAACCAAAATTTCGAAAGAGAATTTGAATTTAATAACCAAATAAAAAGAGCCGCTTTTTCAATATCAAATAATATTGCTGAAGGCTCAGAATATAATAGTAATAGACAATTTATTAAATATTTAAAAATTGCAAAAGGCAGTTGTGCTGAAGTTAGAAGTATGATGATTGTAAGTAAAAGATTGAAATTAGGAGATGATCATGGAGCTGAAGAAATAATTAATCTGTCAAGAGAAATTTCTTCCAATATCTCAAATTTTATTAAATATTTAAAAGTGAATATCGAGAGACAATAGATCTTTAAATATTTGAATAAATTAAATCTTTAAATTAAAAAAAGAAACATGTTATATTATCTATACGAATACCTTACCGCTCATGGAATCCACATCCCGGGACTTGGAATGTTGAAATACATTTCTTTCCGTGCCGGAATGGCTGTGCTCTTGTCATTAACCATAGCTCTTGTATACGGAAAAAGAATCATCAATTACCTGAGAGCAAAGCAGATGGGTGAATTGGTGCGCGACCTGGGATTAGACGGACAAAAACAAAAAGAAGGAACTCCTACTATGGGAGGTCTTATCATTATTTTGGCCACTATGATTCCTGTACTTCTTTTTACCAGGATCACAAATGTGTATATCGTTCTCTTGATTATCTCTGTGCTTTGGATGGGAGCGATTGGTTTTGTAGATGATTATTTAAAAAAAGTTAAAAAAAATAAAGACGGTCTTAGCGGGAAATTTAAAATCGTAGGACAGGTCGGATTAGGGTTGATTGTAGGAATTACAATGTATTTCCATCCGGACATTACCGTTAAAAGAAAATATGCAGACGCTAAAGTAGTGAACAGAAACAATGTAGAGCAGAACTTTATGCCTACAGAAAAAATTACAGTATCTACCGTTCCGTTTGCTAAAAACAATGAATTTGATTACAGCGGAATACTTTTTTGGATGAATGACAAAGATGCCCACGAATGGGCATGGATTGTCTTTATCCCTATTGTCATTTTCATTGTAACAGCTGTTTCCAACGGAGCCAATATCACAGATGGAATCGACGGGCTGGCCGCAGGAACAAGCACCGTAATCCTGCTTGCACTGGCGTTTTTCACTTACGTTTCGGGGAATATTATTTTCGCCGATTACCTCAATATTATGTTCCTCCCGAATATGGGCGAAACCACCATTTTTGTCGTCGCAATGGTAGGTGCGGTTATCGGATTCTTCTGGTACAATACCTATCCGGCACAAGTTTTTATGGGCGATACAGGAAGTTTAATGTTAGGAGGAGTTATTGCCGTACTGGCCATTATTTTAAGAAAAGAACTGATGATTCCTGTACTCTGCGGAATATTTTTGATAGAAAACATATCCGTAATGCTTCAGGTAGTTGTCTTCAAGTACAGAAAAAGAAAATATGGGTTGGAATATGCCCAAAATAATAGATTATTTAAAATGTCACCATTACACCACCATTATCAGAAGGAAGGTTTTCACGAAAGTAAAATCGTTAACCGAATGATTATCATCGGAGTAATGCTGGCTATTGTATGTTTGATCACATTAAAAATGAGATAAATTTTGTAAAAAGTAAAAAGTAGTAATGTAAAAGAACACCAAATACATTGTACGTTTTACATTTTACATGTTACAAAAAAATTAATATGAAAATAGTTGTTTTAGGAGGTGGAGAAAGCGGATGTGGAGCTGCTTATTTGGCTAAAAAACAAGGTCTGGAGGTTTTTCTTTCAGACAAGGGAGCCATTAAGGATAACTATAAGCAGTTTCTGGTTGACAATGACATTGAATTTGAAGAAGGAAAACACGACGAAGAAAGGATTTTAAATGCAGACTGGATCGTAAAAAGCCCTGGAATTCCGAAAAAGGCAGACATTGTTTATAAAATTCATGAAAAAGGTATCAGACTTTCTTCAGAAATTGAATTTGCTTCAGAATTTACCAATGCAAAAATCATTGCGATCACCGGAAGCAACGGAAAAACAACCACAACCTCTCTGATCTACTACATCCTGAAAAATGACGGATTGAATGTAGGTCTGGGCGGAAACATCGGATACAGCTTTGCAAAACAGGTTGCCGATGAAAGCCATGAATATTATGTGCTGGAAGTAAGTTCTTTCCAATTGGATGATATTCAAAACTTCAGACCATATATTTCTTTATTGCTGAATTTGTCACAAGATCATTTAGATCAGTACAATTACAACTACGAAGAATATGCACTGGCAAAATTCAGAATAGCTGAAAATCAGGAAAATGATAATTTCTTCATCTACAATAAAGATGACGAAATGAGTAAAAATATTCTTGAAAAATTAGAAATAAAAGCGAAAATGATCCCTTTTTCAACAAAAGAAAAACTGAATGAAGGGGGTTTTGTGGATGGCGATAAAATTATAGTTAAAACTGAAGACCCATTCTCTATGAAAATTGAAGAATTGTCTCTGCTTGGAAACCATAACGTTGCCAACAGCCTTGCCGCATCCATTGCAGGTAAGATCCTGCAGATCAATAATGAAAGTATCAGAAATTCACTGATGACTTTTCAGGCCGTAGAGCACAGATTGGAGACCGTTACTGAAATAAATGGGGTAAAATACATCAACGACAGTAAGGCAACCAATGTGAATGCAACCTATTATGCTTTAGAAAGCATGAAAACACCTACCGTATGGATTGTAGGCGGATTGGATAAAGGAAATGATTACTCGGAAATTGAAGATCTGGTTAAAAGAAAAGTAAAAGCAATCGTATGCTTAGGAATTGATAACCAAAAAATTATAGACTTCTTTAAAGATAAAAAAGAATTTATTTATGACACTTCCAGTATGGAGGAAGCCGTAAAAATATCAAAATCTTTAGCTAAAAAAGGAGATACCGTTTTATTGTCTCCATGTTGTGCAAGTTTTGATTTATTCAAAAGTTATGAAGACAGAGGACGTCAGTTTAAAGAACAAGTTTTAAAATAATGTAAAAGTACATTTTACTTTGTACATCATACATGAACAAAAATATGGACGAACAGAACACAGAAAGCAGAGTTGAATTTCTAAAGGGCGATAAAGTACTTTGGATGGTCATTCTTGTAATCTCCATTTTCTCTATTTTCCCTGTATATTCTGCGAGTTCAAACCTGGAATATATCGTTAATAACGGGACCACCACAGGTCACGTTATCAAACATATGTTCTTTGTCGTTCTGGGTCTGGGAATTATGAGGCTCGTGGGAACCGTAAAATATGAATATATCGGCAAGCTTAGCAGTATCCTACTCGGATTGATGATTGTTCTTCTCGTGATCACCATGTTTACCGGTCAAACCATCGATGGAGCCAGCGCTTCCCGATGGCTGAAAATTCCGGGGACTCCTATTTCGTTCCAGCCTTCATCATTTGCATTCCTAATGCTCGTCATTTATCTGTGCAGGTATTTAACCAAGAAAATAACACGGGAAAGACTGCCTATAGAGAATATTCTGTACATATTCGGGCCTATTCTTCTTGTATTTGTATTGGTGGCAAAAGATAACGGATCTACAGCATTGATGATCCTGATGGTTTCTGTTGTTGTTCTGGTTATCGGACAGCTTCACTGGAAATATATTGCAGGATTTATTTCTGCATCATTTGTTGCAATTGTCTTATTTCTACTCGTTGCTTTAAATACAAACATGATTGGCGGAAACCGTGTTCACACATGGATGAGCCGTGTAGAAACCTTTACCTCCAGCAAAGCCAAATCAGCAGATGTAGACGACGAAAGCGTAAAAGCCAAAAATTATCAGGTAATGCAGGCTAAAGCAGCCATTGTTCATGGAGGTATTACAGGAATGGGACCAGGGAAAAGTGCCTTAAAACAAATGCTTCCACAGTCCGCATCCGATTTTATTTTCGCGGTTATTGTAGAAGAATATGGAGTAATCGGAGCCGTTTTCCTGATCAGTCTGTATTTGATAATGATGATAAGGATCGTGATGATCGCCAGCAAGATGCCCGCATTTTTCGGGTCCCTGCTCGTCCTCAGTCTCGGGGTGATGATCTTTATACAGCTTTCAGTAAATATAGCTGTAGCCATCAACCTGATTCCTGTAACAGGACAGCCGCTGCCATTAATAAGTTACGGAGGAACATCCATGTTGGTTACTTATTTGCAGCTGGGAATTATTTTAAATATAAGCTCAAGAATACAGATATATGATGAAGAAGGAATGGGCAAAAAACAAAGTGTTGCAGAAATAAATGATATCGCATAATGGTATTGCAGGGAGCGTAAGCAACGAAGCAATCTCAAAATTTATATAATGAACAAAAAATTAAAAGTATTGTTATCAGGCGGCGGAACAGGAGGTCACATCTTCCCGGCCATTGCCATTGCAGATGAAATCAGAAAAAGATTTCCTGATGCAGAATTTTTGTTCATTGGTGCCAACGGAAAAATGGAAATGGAAAAAGTTCCGCAGGCCGGTTATAGAATTGAAGGAATAGATATCGCAGGAATAGACAGAGGAAACCTGTTATCCAATTTAGGACTGCCATTTAAAATTTTAAAAAGCCTATCAAGATCTAAAAAAATTATTAAAGATTTCGCTCCGGATTTTGCAGTGGGAACCGGTGGTTTTGCAAGCGGACCCGCGTTATATGAAGCAGGAAAACTGGGAATTCCCATTTTCATCCAGGAACAGAACGCCCATGCCGGAGTAACCAATAAAATATTAAGCAAAAAAGCAAAAGCTGTTTTTACGGCATACCCAAAAGTTGACGGATTTCCAGCTGAAAAAATCAAATTCTTAGGAAACCCTATCCGGGAAAATATTGTTTCCGGAATGATGGAAACCAAGCAGGCAAAAGAAAAAATGGGTCTGGATACAGAAAAACTTACCATTCTTTCAGTAGGCGGATCTTTAGGATCAAGAACATTAAACAATGCCTGGAAGTCTCATTTAAAAGAGATGATCAATAAAGACTATCAGTTGATCTGGCAGACAGGAAAACTTGATTATAAAGAAATTGTTGATACTTGTCAGTTTGCAGTTGATGGAAATATCAACAGCGGAATTCAAATCAAGGAATTCATTAAAGATATGGAAAACGCTTATTCTGCAGCAGATATTATCGTTTCCAGAGCAGGTGCCATTGCCATTTCAGAACTGGCAGTAGCACGCAAACCCGTTTTGCTGATTCCTTTCCCTTTTGCGGCAGAGGACCATCAAACCAAAAACGCAATGAATCTGGTGGAAAAGAATGCCGCCAAAATGGTAAAAGATTCTGAAATGCAGGAAAAATTCTGGAATACTCTGACAGAAATCTGCGAGAATGAAAATATAAGAAAAGAAATGTCGAACAATCTGGAATATTTTGCAAAGCCTAATGCCGCAAAAGAGATTGTAGATGAAATAGTAAAAAAGCTGTAAAAGTATAATTGTAAAATGTAGCAGAGAAAATCATAAATAGTTTGTACCTGTTACATAAATACAAAAAAATAAGAATGAAGAATTTAGAAACATATCAAAATTTTTACTTCGTTGGAATCGGAGGTATCGGAATGAGTGCTTTGGCACGCTATTTCAATGCATCAGGTAAAAAAGTATCAGGCTATGATAAAACCAACACCAAGCTCACTCAACAATTAATGAATGAGGGTATTGATATTGTTTTCGAAGATGGTATAGATGAAAGGATCACTTCCCTTCAAAAAGAAAATACCTTAATTATTTATACTCCTGCGATCAAAAAGCTGGATATCTTAGATTATTTCAACCAAAATAATTTTGAAGTCTTAAAACGCGCAAAAGTATTAGGATTGATCACCGAAAATACAGAATGTATTGCCGTAGCAGGAACGCATGGCAAAACCACAACCTCTACGCTGCTTTCGCACCTATGTAAAGAGGCAAATCTTCCGTTTTCATGCTTTTTAGGAGGTATTTCCGAGAATTTTAAATCAAATTTCCTATACAATGGCTCTGCCTATTCAGTGGTAGAAGCAGATGAATATGACAGAAGCTTCCTAAGCCTTTCTCCGGACTGGGCGGTGGTGACTTCTACCGATGCCGACCACCTTGACATCTACGGCGATGTAAGCCATATTGAAGAAGGATTTAAGCAGTTTGCGGCATTAGTACCGGAAGACAAAAAACTCTTTGTAAGAAAAGGAATTGAAATCGGCAGAAACCATCATACGTATGCCGTTAACGAAAAAGCAGATTATTATTCAGACAATCTCCGCATGGATTATGATAAGATCTATTTTGATTTTCATACTCCAACAGAAACGATAAAAGATTTTGTGTGGGATATTCCGGGGATTCATAATGTAGAAAACGCAACGGTTGCTCTGGCAATCCTAAACAACTTAGGAGTTGATTTTGAAACATTAAAAAAAGCAATCGCCAATTTTAAAGGAATTAAAAGAAGATATACCAAACATATCTATAAAAACGGAAAAATTTATATTGACGATTATGCCCACCACCCGACTGAAATCAATGCTGTGGTAGATTCGATCAGAACTTTTTATCCTGATAAAAAATTATTGGTGGCTTTTCAACCTCATCTTTTCAGCAGAACAAGGGATTTTGCAGATGGTTTTGCAGAAAGTTTAAGCAAAGCAGATGAATTAGTACTTCTTGACATCTATCCAGCAAGAGAACTTCAGGAAAATTTTGATGGAATTACCTCAAACTGGCTGCTGGAAAAAGTACAGTTACAACAAAAAGAAGTATCTGCATTATCAGATGCGTTTGCAACAATAAAAGAAAAGGAATTTGACATCCTTCTTACCGTTGGAGCAGGAAATATAGACACCCTGTATGATCCAATTGTAGAATGGTTAAGTGCTGAATAAAACAAATTACACAAAACAGCAACAAACAAGTCAAAAATTAAAAATAATATAAATATAAAAACAAATAAGTGCATTATATTTTTTACATTGTAAACTAGATTATGAAGAATAAATACAGAATATTAAAAATTGCTATCACAGTAATCCTCCTTGGTTTTCTGCTTAGTTTCTCGTTGAAGAGATTCGGCAGCCAGAAGATTACCGATAACAAGATTTCTGTAAAAATGAACGAAAAAACTCCTGTTTATTTTATCGATGAAAATGATATCAAAAACATTGTGCACAAAGAAAATCCATCAAGGAACGTCGGAGATCTTGACATTCCCGCACTGGAAATGAAAATCAATGCGCTGCCCGCCGTAGACAGTGCGAATGTATATCTGAATCTGAACGGAAAACTTAATTTAGATATTAAACAAAGAGTCCCGGTTTTCAGACTGAATAAAAATGGAAAAGACTTTTATGTTGATGAAAAAGGAATAGAATTCCCCATTTCAAGATCCTACTCTCACCCTTGTATGCTTGTGACGGGAAATGTACAGCCCGATGAATATCAAAAGCTGGCTGAACTGGTAGAAAAAATTGATAAAGATGATTTCAGTAAAAAATACTTCATCGGCATCTCAAAATATAAAGACGATTATAACCTGTTAACCAGCGAAGGAAACTATAAAGTAGAAATAGGTGATCTGGATAATATTGAATTTAAAGTAAAAGGATTCAAAGCTTTTATAGAGAAGTATATGGTGTATCAGGATCCACAAAAATACAATATGATTTCTGTGAAATATCAAAACCAGATTGTAACCACTTTAAATCCTAATTTCAAAGGAAATGACAGTATTTTAATAGCCGGAAATAAAGAACTGGCAAAAGTTCCTACTCCTGTCGCAAAAAAAACCGAAGCCGCCAGTAAAATGGCAGAAACTAGAAAAACAGTTTCAGCTTCATCAAAACCAAAGGAAAGTAAAAAAAATAAAATAGCAGCAAAACCAAAAGAAACTCAAAAAAAGACTGAAAAAAAACCGGCGCCTAAAACAAAGGCAAAAGTAAAAATAGAATAGAAAACCCAGAAACGAAAGTATAACAACAATGCTATAGCTTCTGTATTAAAAATAAAAGACTGAAAAAAACATAAAAAAATCAAATCGATATAAAAAATGGAAAATCAAGAGTATTCAGTAGGTCTGGATATCGGGACAACAAAGATAGTCGCGATTGTCGGAAGGAGGAATGCACATGGGAAGATTGAAGTTCTCGGTGTAGGAAAGGCCAAAAGTCTTGGCGTTCACAAAGGTATTGTGAACAATATCTCACAGACCATTAATTCCATCAAAGCTGCGGTGTCTGAAGCACAGTCCAGCGCTGGTGTTCCCATCCGAAAAGTCACTGTAGGTATTGCAGGAAAGCATATTCGCTCTCTGCAGCATTCCGATTATATAATGCGTGAGCATCCTGATAAATTTATCACAGATGACGATATAGAAGCGTTAAAAGATCAGGTAAAAAAGCTGGTTATGCTTCCTGGAGAAGAAATTATCCATGTTCTTCCTCAAGAATACAAAGTGGATTCTGAAGGTGAAATTCAGGAGCCAGTAGGAATGCACGGAAAACGTCTAGAAGCCAATTTCCACGTTGTCGTAGGACAAATGGGCAGCATCAGAAACATCGCAAGATGTGTAAGAGAAGCCGGATTGGAAATGGAAGCGCTTACTTTAGAGCCTCTGGCATCTTCAGAAGCCGTTCTTACCAAAGAAGAAAAAGAAGCAGGTGTTGCCATCGTAGATATAGGTGGTGGTACTACAGATATTGCTATATTTAAAGATAATATCATCCGTCATACATGCGTCATCCCTTACGGAGGCGGAATTATTACGGAAGACATCAAAGAAGGCTGTTCCATTATAGAAAAACACGCAGAACAACTGAAAGTAAAATTTGGTTCTGCCGTTCCAGAACTGGAAAAAGATAGTACCTTTGTAACAATACCGGGACTTCACGGAAGACCAGACAAAGAGATTTCTCTTAAAACCTTAGCACAGATTATCAATGCAAGGGTGGAAGAAATCCTGGAAATGGTGAATACAGAGCTGAAAGCCTATGGAGCTTTCGAACAAAAGAAAAAATTAATTGCAGGAATTGTGCTGACAGGTGGTGGTTCCAACCTTAAATACCTTCGCCAGCTTGCTAATTATACCACAGGTTTTGACAGCAGAATAGGTTTCGCTAACGAATATATCGCTAATGATAAAAACCAGTTCTTAAAAGGTCCTGAATTTGCTACGTCTATCGGGTTATTAATGGAAAGTTTAAAAATCCGCGACAAAAAGCAGATAATCATGGATGAAGAAGAAGCCGTCCTGGAAAAACAGCAACCAGAAGTAACAGCAAAAACTGTTGAAACCAATGTTGCTCCCCAGCCAGCGGCGCCTGTTCAGGAACAGGAAGCAGCAAGAGAACAACAGCAAAATAAAAGAGCGGCAAGACTTACTTTCGGACAGTCGCTTATGGAAAAAGTTAAAAAATTCTTTGAAGAAGTAGAATAGTAAATACAGACATAATGGAAAATATAGGCACACAAGGATTTTCATTTGATTTACCAAAAGGAAATTCATCAATCATAAAAGTAATTGGTGTAGGTGGCGGTGGAAATAACGCCCTAAAGCACATGTACGAAAAAGGTATTCACGGAGTTGATTTCGTGGTCTGTAACACGGATGCTCAAACCCTGGATAATAACCCCGTTGCAAATAAAGTTCAGTTGGGTACAACCATCACTGAAGGACTTGGTGCAGGTGCTGATCCTGAAGTAGGAGAAAAATCAGCTATCGAAAGCATTGAGGAAATCAAAGCTGCCATGGGACAAAATACCAAAATGGTGTTTATCACTGCCGGAATGGGTGGTGGAACCGGAACTGGTGCTGCTCCCGTTATTGCTAAAGTGGCAAAAGACATGGGTATCTTAACGGTAGGAATTGTTACCGTTCCTTTCAGCTTCGAAGGTAAAAGAAGACTTGAACAGGCCGAAAATGGTCTTGATAAATTAAGAAATAATGTTGATTCATTAATTGTAATCAATAACGATAAACTAAGACAGCAATTCGGAAACCTTGGATTCAAACAAGGGTTCTCAAAAGCCGATGAAGTATTAACCAATGCAGCCAAAGGGATGGCAGAAGTTATTACCGGATATTTTGATGTAAACATTGACTTTAGAGATGCTAAATCTGTGCTTCAGAACTCAGGGACTGCATTGATGTCTACAGGATCTGCTTCAGGTGAAAATAAAGCCGCAGAAGCAGTAAGAAAAGCATTGGATTCTCCATTATTGAATGACAATAAGATCACAGGTGCCAAAAATGTATTATTGTTGATCAGAAGCGGTGCTGAAGAAGTAACGATGGATGAGATCGGTATCATTATGGACCACATCCAGAAAGAAGCCGGAAATACAGCAGATATTATTTTCGGAGTTGGAGCTGATGAAGAATTAGGAGATGCAGTAAGCGTTCTTGTGATTGCAACAGGTTTCTCAAACGACAATAAAAAGTTTGCCGGTACTACAGAAAAAATCAGAATCGGATTAAATGACAGACTGGATCCGTCCAAAGCCTCTCCTTTTAAATCAAGAGAAGAAAGAGAAGCGGCACCGGAACCGGGGTATGATTTTGGAGGGAAGAACCTTTTCAGACTAGACGATGAAGATCAGGATACTCAGAACTTCAAAATGTCTTCTTCTGAAAAAAAAATGATTATTGGCGATGAAGACGTTACTACAGAAATAAAATTCTCTGAAAGAGAGGGAGATACAGTAGGAAACGCTGCACAGAACTGGAGAAATGATGATGAGCAGGACCAGGAAGAAGCATTCAGTCTATTCTCTATTGATGAGGAGGAAGATGAGACCAATGATCTGGAAACTCAGTCTTTCACTTTTGATTTTGACAATAAAAAAGAAGAACCTACCAACAACTCCTTCACTCAGGAAAAACCTGTTGAATTCAGTTTCTTTGTGAATGAGCCGGTGAATGAGCCAAAATCAGATTACGGACAGCCAAAGGCGGAAGCAGGCATGCCAACGAATACGGTAAGCCAGGTAGTGGAAGAACCTGTTCAGAGAGCAGAAAGTATCTTTCAGCAGACCGTTAAAGAGAGCCCGAAAACTGAAGAGAGACCAACTTTTGAGAACAAAATAGAAATTGAAACTCCGAAAACTGATGAAACAGCATTCACTTTTGTGAATAAAACAGCAGAACAGGAAAGAGTGATTGAGAGAAGAAATAAACTAAAAGAATTCAATTCAAGATATCAGAGTTTTGATGCATCTAATGAATTTGAATCTGTTCCAGCTTTCAAGAGAAAGAATATTTCCCTTGACGGAACTAATGCTTCAGACCAGAACATCAACACCTATTTGTCTGACAACAACGGTTCTATGCAAATCAGAGAAAACAGATTTTTAAATAAAGATGTTGATTAGTTTTTGAGTTAAAGAATGAAATCATTAAATAAAAATACAGCACTTCTTGTCGTAGATATCCAAAAAGGATTCGACGATACAGCATATTGGGGTGGAAACAGAAACAACCCAATGGCTGAAGAAAATGCAAAAAAAATCCTCGAAGTTTTCAGAAAGAAGCAGTTACCTGTTTTTATTATTCAGCACTGCTCGGAAGATCCTCAATCTTTGTTACATGAAAGCAACACTGGAAATGCATTAAAAGATGATTTCATTCCTTTAGAAAACGAATATCTAATCAAAAAGACTGTTAACAGCAGTTTTATTGGGACCAATTTAAAAGAAACGTTAGATAAGCTGTCAATAGAAAACACGGTTATAACAGGTCTTACTACCATACATTGTGTAAGTACAACGACAAGAATGTGCGGTAATTTCGGTTTTAATACCTATCTTATTGAAGATGCTTGTGCAACATTTGACAGAGTTGGAATCAATGGAGAGAAATATTCGGCTCAAGACATTCATAACATGGAATTAGCATGTTTAAATAATGAGTTTGCAACAGTTATAAACACTACCGAGCTTATAGAACTGCTTGGACAATAAAAAGAATATGTCATTAGAAATTATAATTAGCGAAGCTATAAAAACAGCAATGAGAGAGAAAGACAGAGTAGCTCTTGATTCTCTTCGTGCAGTGAAATCACAGATTCTTCTTCTAAAAACGGAAGCCAGAGGTGCAGAAGTTTCAGAAGAACAGGAAATTGCTATCTTACAGAGAATGATCAAACAGCGTAAGGATTCTTACGAACAGTTTGCAGCACAAGGCAGAAATGACTTGGCAGAAGTAGAAGAAGCACAGATGAAAGTTATTGAGAAGTTTTTACCTCAGCAGCTTTCGTCAGAAGAACTGGAAGTTGAAATGAAGAAAATCATCTCAGAAACCGGCGCTGAATCTATGAAAGATTTAGGAAAGGTAATGGGAGTTGCCTCCAAAACATTTGCCGGAAAATCAGATGGAAAAAGCATCTCCGAAATGGCAAAAAAGCTCCTTTCTTAGTTCTGGTATCGGATGGAGAATTTCTCCACTCTTAAAACCAGCACCTATTTTATTGTACGGATATACATCCTTTGCATATCGATTTGATTAAAGAAGCCCGAAACATTTCCAGTTTCGGGCTTCATTTTGGATATTCAAGATTATTATTCCGGCTGTATTTAAACCGGAAAGCGCACATTTTACTCAGCGCGATTGGATCATACTAAAAAATTCATTTGCTTGAGGGAAAGCAATAAATGTATTTTTCATGGTTATCTGTTTTTAGAATCATTTCAAATTTAGTAATTATTTTTAATTATACGTACATTTAATTCATCTTTTTTATAATATTATTAAATAATTAATATCCAGTTAATTTTGTTTTCCTAATCGGTTAATAGTTTTTATATATTGAACAAACGTAAAGAATTGTTTAACTTTGCATTGATTAAAAAAAAAAAATATGTATCCAACAGATTTAGTGATGCCTATGAAGGCTGAACTTACAGATAAAGGTTTCGAAGATTTAACAACGCCTGCAAAAGTAGAAGAAGCATTAAAGCAGTCCGGAACGACTCTATTAGTGATCAATTCTGTATGCGGATGTGCAGCAGGTGCTGCAAGACCGGGAGTAGTATATTCTTTAACAGGAGATAAAAAGCCTGATCATTTAACAACGGTTTTTGCTGGTTTTGATACTGAAGCTGTCTCTGAAGCAAGAAAACATTTGGCTCCTTTCCCTCCAAGCTCTCCATGTGTAGCGCTTTTCAAAGATGGGGAATTGGTTCATATGCTGGAAAGACACCACATTGAAGGAAATCCTGCAGGGGCAATTGCTGCCAATCTTCAGGCTGCTTACGATGAGTATTGCTAAGAAACAATAAATCCAAATACAGACCGCTACAAATTTGTAGCGGTTTTTTTATGCAATCCTGTAAAAAAACTCTTGCAAAAATTCAAATATCATTATATTTGTTGGAATGGCAACGAAAGCACTTTTCAATACGGTAGTCAATTGGTTTATCCGACAACGGATAGATCAGATACAAAATTTCATGGACCATCCCATTGAAACACAAAAGGGCATTTTATTTTCCCAACTGTTTCATGCCGAGGACACTGAGTATGGCAGAAAGTATGGCTTCAATTCAATTTCCAGCTATCAGGACTTCAAAAACAAGGTTCCTATCGTTTCCTATGAAGATTTCGAACCTTATATTGAAAAAGCACGCCAAGGTCAAAAAGATGTCAGCTGGCCTGGGTACATCAAGCATTTTGCAAAATCTTCGGGAACCACTAATGCGAAAAGTAAGTTTATACCTATTTCTGCTGAAAGTCTTGAGTACTGCCACATGAAAGCCGGAAAAGACATGGTTTCCATTTATGCCAATAATCATCCGGAAAATCAGCTTTTCACTAATAAAAATCTGCGTTTGGGAGGAAGCTCCGAGCTCTATGCTGATTTCAATACCAAGTTTGGTGATTTGTCTGCTATTTTAATTGATAACCTCCCATTTTGGGTAGAAATAACAACCACTCCCAGCAAAAAGGTCTCTTTAATGGGTGAATGGGAAAGCAAGCTTAGGGCCATTACCTCTGAAGTGAAAAATGAAGACGTGGGAAGTATTCTGGGAGTTCCCAGCTGGATGCTCGTTCTTTTGCAAAGAGTGCTAAAGGAAACCGATGTCAAGAATATTTCTGAACTCTGGCCTAATTTAGAGGTGTTTTTTCACGGTGGAATCAGTTTTAAACCCTATAGGGAACAATACAAGCAGATCATCGGGAAAAACATCAATTACTACGAAATCTACAATGCTTCTGAGGGTTTCTTCGGTATCCAGGACAGATCAAACAGTGACGAAATGCTGTTGATGCTTGATTACGGAATTTTCTACGAGTTTATCCCCATGGAACATTTCCATTCTTCAAATCCGAAAGCAGTTAATTTAGAAGACGTTGAAGTGGGCAAGAATTATGCTATGGTCATTACCACTAACGGTGGTTTATGGAGATACCTCATTGGAGATACAGTAATATTTACTTCCACAAACCCTTTCAGGATAAAAATTACGGGAAGAACTAAGCATTATATCAATGCATTTGGAGAAGAACTAATGATTACTAACGTAGAATCTGCAATTTCAATGGCCTGCAAAAGCACAGGAGCCTGCATTACAGATTTTACAGGAGCACCTGTTTTTATGAAAGATAATGAAAGTGGTGCCCATGAATGGATTTTTGAGTTCAGCCAAACGCCTGATGATTTAGAGCGCTTTGTGGATGCTTTTGACCAGCATTTAAAAACGGTGAATTCGGATTATGAAGCAAAAAGATATAACAACATTACACTTAAGAAGCCTATTGTTCATATTGCCAAACCTAATCTATTCTATAACTGGCTGGAATCTAAAGGAAAGTTGGGCGGACAGAATAAAGTCCCAAGACTGAGTAACGACAGAGAATATATAGATCCTTTACTGGAACTTAATCAATAAAAAACCGGCAGCCTGATCAGGCTGCCGGTTTCATTTATTTATTTAAATCTTCTTTTAATTTTTTAGCTCCTTCTTCTACTTTTTGAGCTCCTTTTGCGGCAGCTCCTTTTACATCGCTTCCAATTTCTTTAGCTCCGGCTTTAATATCTTTTCCGGTTTTATGAAGTTCTTCTTTCGTTTTCTGTGCAGCGTTATCTATTTTATTTCCTGCCTCGTCTGCTTTTGCTTTGATATCTTCTTTTGCTTTCTGGGCAGCATTATCAATCTTATTTCCCGCTTCATCCACCTTCGACTTCACATCTTCTTTTGCCTTATTAATTTTCGCCGTATCCAGCGCATCTGAACCCTGGGTAACGGTTGTACTGGTAGTAGTAACGGATCCGTCAGGATTTTCTACCTGCTCTGTTTTTGTTGTTGTTTTCGAACATGATACAGCAAATGCAGCTACCGCCATTGCTGTTAAAATTTGTTTTTTCATATTGTATATTTTTTTATAATGGGTTTAAATATAAAAATTTTTATTCAATTTTGTTTTCATTTTTTGTAGAAGCGGCAGAAGATTTTTGCTTGCCTTCATCGGTTTTTTTCTTTTCTTCCTCCAATTTTTTCTTATTGTCTTTCTCAAGTTCTTCCTTAATCTTTTTTTCCTGGTCCTGAAGTTTCCTAGCTTCTTTCAGAGAGTCCTGATAGGTTTGTGAAGACATTTTGATACGTCTTACCACATCCATTGAAGCTGCACCATTTGAAAAAGAATCTATCGCCGCTGTATCATACTGCACTTTTACATCATCATGAACAATAAATCCGGTTGTTTCTTTTTTAGAGCAAGCAGATAATACGATTGAGAAAATGAAAATCGTAAATAATAAATTTTTCATGGAACTAATTTAGCAGAAATTCTGCAATTACAGGATAGTGATCCGATAATTTCACAGATTGATCTACTTTATAAGTTAAAGGAATAAGCGACTTAGAGCTGAAGATATAATCAATCCTCAAAGGCACTTTATAATCATGGAAACTGGTTGAAATCCCATTCCCGACAGTCAGAAATGCATCCTGAAGATCTTTTCCTAGATTATAGTATTCATAAGAATTAGGAACAGAATTAAAATCACCAGCCAAAATAACAGGATAAGGTGAAAAATCTACTGCCTTTCTAATCTTCTTGATTTGTTCTTCATGTGCTTTAAAAGTAGGATTCATATGAGCAAAAAGGGCCGAAATTTTGCCATTTTCTTTTCCAAAGCCATCAAACTGCAGCATTGATTTATGAAGTCTGAAAGGCTCTAAATAAACATTCACTACTCTTATGATCTTTCCGTTGATATCGATATCTGCATAAAACGAATTTCCTCTGGATTTATCTTGAATAAGCTCAGCCTGTCTTACAATACGGTGCTTTGTCTTCAGAATAACAGTAGGATATTTTACCATGTCTTTTCTTAATGCCCTGTTGGTATCTTTTTCCTGAACGAGAATGATATCAGCATCCTGTTCTCTGATATATTTCTTTACTTTCTCCCATCCGAAATCTCCATATTTTACATTAAATGTAAGTACTTTAATATCTCTGATTGACTTTTGATTCTCAGTTTTTGGAGAAAAATTAACCCATCGTCTTATAGGATTATAGAAAATAAGTGTTCCCAAAGCAAAAGCAATAGCTATTTTTTTTCTTTGAAGAACCCAGATTAACGTAAAAATAATATGAATACCAATAAGGTAAGGAAAACCCAATGAGAGGAAGTTTAAGCTTCCTAAAATATTAGGCGGAATCCATGCGTTTCCTAATGTACATAACAGAAGTACAACAACTGTAATATGAGAAAATAGTAGTATATGGTTCAGCTTCATGAAAATAACAGTCTAAATACCCTGTTTTTTAAGCAAAAACCCTACCAAGACTCATATTTTTAACTAATTTTATGATTATTATTTGTCCAACGAAAAAGTAGCTACTACCGGATAGTGGTCTGAAATATTTACAGAACGATCTACGGTATAGCGTATTGGAGCTATTGATTTTGATGAAAAAACATAGTCAATCCTAATCGGAAATTTATAATCATGAAAGCTTGTGGAACTTCCTTTACCTACCGTAAAAAAAGCATCTTCCAAATCTTCCGATATGTGGTAATATTCATAGGAATTGGGAACAGAATTAAAATCTCCTGCTAAAATAACGGGATATGGTGAATTTTCAACTGCTTTTCGGATCGTATTGATCTGATCCTGATGTATTTTAAATGTAGGGACAAGTTTCTTTATAATATTTTTCACTTTCTCTTCATCTGCATCAGTGTTTCCATTAAGCTTAATCATCTGTTTTTCAAACTTAAACGGATGAAGATACACATTAATAAATCTGTATGTTTTCCCTCTTATTTCAATATCTGTTTGTGTTCCATACGACTGTACTTCTTCGCTGGCAGGATCTATTAATTTTGTTTCGATCACTTTATGTTTTGTAAAAACAGTAAGAATCGCCTTCGGGTTGGCTTTTTCATACCCTTTGAATTCATAACCTGTGCCTCTGTCTTCCTGCAGCAGAATAACGTCTGCATTCTGAGCCTCAAGATATTTTCCAATGATTTCTCTTCCCATCAGACCACCTCTAGTATTAAAAGAGACGATTTTAAGGTCAGCGGTTCCTTTTGAATCAGAAGAATAATTGATCCATCTTTTTACCGGGTTAAGAAAAAATAATCCCAATAACATAAAAGCAAATGCTCTTTTCTTCCAGCTGAAAATCCAGAAAAAAATTAATATAACATACGAAATCATAAGAAATGGAAATCCTAATGACAGCAGATTAAACCATGGAAATATTTTAGGCGGAACATAAGCATTAAGTAAAGTGCCCAGCAATAAAAATAGGATTCCAACATGCAGAATCAGCAATATAAGACGGAAAATTTTCATCAGAACGTATTAATTAATTGGTTCTGTATAATTTTTTCTTCCAGATCATTGCCAGAAGAAATCCTACCAAAGCACCTCCTACATGGGCAAAATGAGCAATACCCCCTACATTTCCGGAGAAACCTAAAAATATAGAAACTACAATAATTATTGGTAATATATATTTTACTTTTACAGGAACTGGAATAAACATGATCATTATCTTTGCATCAGGATACAAAGCTGCAAAAGCCGCAATTACTCCAAAAATAGCTCCAGAGGCTCCCACCATTCGTGTTCCCATGATAGCATTTAAATTTCCTAATAATGCTTTTTGTTCAATAATTGATTCCGTACTTCCCGTCAAACTTACCTTTGCACCAGATAAATATGCATTGATATTAAATCCTAATTGTTGCAATTCATTTGAAATCTGTTGTACTTCTACAAAATTCCAGAGATTATATAATGCAAAAGCACCTAGACCGCTGACAAAATAAAGAATTAAATATTTTTTCTCACCCAAAACCTGCTCTAAAACAGGCCCAAAGCTATACAGCGTAAACATATTAAATATAATATGCATATACCCTCCATGCATAAACATATGCGTAATGATTTGCCATGACCTGAAGTTGGGTGAAAAGGGATAATAGGCAGCTAATATGTTATTTATTAGCTGTGGAAGAAAAAATGAAGCAATAAACATTATCACATTTATAATGATAATATTTCTTGTAATCGGTGGTATATTGTTAAACATTTTAAAATTTGTTTTTAAAGTCATTAAACGGAATTTCGAAGAAACATCTTTTCCCGTTTGGTAAAAATTCCGGAAAGCCTAATGCTGTAAAGTCTTTGATAAGCTGTTCCGCATCTTTTTTATAAATAAAATCGAATCTGGACTTCGAATGCATTTTGTTCCACTGGTTGTGATAGAACTGTAAAAATTCTTCTTCCGTTTTATATTCCAGGATATCAAAAAGGTTTTCCAGGAATTTCATTACCTGCGTTTCTTTCAGTCCTTCAGGAACGGCGTCAATACTCAGTACATTTTCATGAGCAATTTTCATTTCAAATCCCAGAGACGGAAGATATTTTTTAATCGACTGATATTTATTTTTTTCAATTTCGTTCATGTGATACTCTAACGAAAAAAGCAGGGAATGGCTGTTGGTTGTTCCTTTTTTCAGAGGTTTGTTATGTTCTGAAACCATCAGCCTGTGCATTCTTCCGAGATCAAGCATCAGCACTTTGTCGCCTTTATTGAAGAGCCAGTATCCATTAGGAAGCCTCATGAGGTCTTCATCAAAATCTTCGTCTTCAAATAAATTGATCTTAGACGGTTCGGCAGTAATATTTTGGTGATACATTTCCGAAAGATTCTGCATTTCGGTTTGCATAAACTGCTTTTCCTCTAAAAATGGGTTATAGTCTTTATCAACAATAATTTCAGGCATTTTCAGGGTTCCTCCTCTGCTGTTCGCCTTGCTTGGAAAAGTATTCTGCATCATATCATCCAACTCGGGATCTCTTTCAAAATCAAGACTTGGCGCTACATTATAAATCCCCAAAGATCTTTTTATCGTTGACCTCAGCAATGCAAAAATAAGATGTTCGTCCTCGAACTTTACTTCTGTTTTCTGCGGATGGATATTCACATCAATTTTCTCAGGATCAAGCTCCAGAAAAAGGAAAAAAGTAGGAACGTATCCCGGCAACAGAAGACCTTCAAAAGCTTCCTGAACTGCTTTATTAAAATATGGACTTTTAAAGAACCTCCCGTTAACGAAAAGAAACTGTTCGCCCCGGGTTTTCTTGGCTCCTTCAGGTTTGGCAACAAATCCGTGAAGTTTACACCAGGTAATATCTTCTTTGATGGGAATCAGCTGCGGCTGCAGTTTTCTTCCGAAAATATCCACAATACGCTGCATCTGGCTTCCTTTTCTTAATCTGAATACAGGCTCATCATCATGGAATAAAGAAAATTCCAGATTTTCATGAGCCAGAGCAACACGTTGGAATTCATCAATAACATGTCTGAATTCTACATTGTTGTTTTTAAGGAATTTCCTTCTGGCAGGAACATTATAGAAAAGATTTTTCACTAAAAAATTACATCCGTCGGCGGTTTGAATAGGATCCTGAAACTGGAAAACCCCACCTTCAATATAGATATTGGTTCCGATTGCCGCATCTTTCTGTTTCGTTCTCAGTTCAACCTGAGAAACCGCAGCAATAGAAGCAAGAGCCTCTCCGCGAAACCCTTTTGTAGAGATCTTAAAGATATCTTCCGTTCCCCTTATTTTAGAAGTAGCGTGTCTTTCAAATGCCATTCTTGCATCTGTTTCAGACATTCCTTTTCCGTCATCCACCACCTGAATAAGATTTTTTCCGGCATCTCTTATAATCAGCTCTATTTTAGCTGAATCCGCATCTATTGCATTCTCCAAAAGTTCTTTCACAATGGACGCAGGTCTCTGCACCACTTCCCCTGCCGCAATTTGGTTGGCTACATGATCCGGTAAAAGCTGAATAATATCTGACATAAAAAACGTAAATCAACTTACAAAAATAGTCAATGAAAACGGGAATTAAAATATTAAAACCGTGAATTACAATTTAATTATCAACAAATCAACAATCTTGCCGCAAATGCACCCTGAGCCGTATTGCTATTTTGTTAATCGTTTTAAAAAAGAACAATCCCCTACTTGCAATATACAAATAGAGGATTGATTCACAGCTAGTTTACACAAAATTAATACTGATATTTATTCTTTTATTCGTCAAATACGAGTTTTCTTTTTTCTTTCCTTTCCGGCTCACCATGAATCTTATCATATAAGTAAGCTAAAAGCGTAGGTTTTTTGTAAATTCTGGCGTACCGGTACCTCGTATTGAAATGTCTCAAATGAATTTTATAAGCATCATATCCAATGACTACCAAAAGACACAGACTGATCACATAAAACACTCTAAACTCCAGATAATAATACGTAAGTCCTGAAAATACCGCCCCGAGTACATATGCTAACATAATACTTGTTAACAGCTTGGCTCTACCGATTAATTCGCCGTTTTTCCTGTATTTTTTATGGGTAAACATAGACAGCAAGATGCCCAGGTCGGTAGTGGTTCCGGTAAGATGGGTCGTCTTTACCGAAAAATTGGAAATACTGGCCGTTAGACCGTTCTGCAAACCCGTTGCAAACAACATTAAAGCAACCAGATATTCTGTTTCTTCCAATGTTTTCTGGTAATAAAACTGTCCATACACTCCCACAAAAAGCAAACATATTATTTCCAATAAGATTGGCATCGAATGGGCTAAATATTTACTTTTTTTATTGAAATTAATGACCATAAAATTGGCCAGGAAACTTCCGAAGAAGAAGAGAAAAATCCATCCTCCCACTACCGCAACCTGCGTCCAGTTTCCTTTACTGATTTCAGCGGCTAAAATGGCGTAATGCCCTGTTACGTTTGAGGTGAAAGAGAGAAAGATCAATAGGGATGCTATATTTATAGTGCCCGCTGTAAAGGCGGTCAGCGTCCCCAATCTGATGTTGTCTCCCAATGTCCTGCTGTTACTATAATTTCTTAACATTTTTGTTTCTTTTTAAGGTTGTCAATTTGTATTAGACTTCAACAAAAACTTCTGCCAGCCTTCCTCTTTCCGGAAGTCTTTCCTGGATCTCCACTGCTATTTCCCGAGACTGAAGTTCTTTGCATTTTTTGATGTAGGGAATGATATCAAATTTCCCCTTCCCCTTACTTTTTATAGAGGAAGCATAGTATGCTTCTTCGATATTTTCCGTTTTCACATAATTATTGAAGGTTCTCTGGAAGCTTCCGGTGAAAATATCGCAGACAATTCTTTCAATGAGGTGTGGATATTTGTTCTTAATAATTCCATACGCATCACAGAATTCTTTGGGTCTTATTTTATTAAATATGGTGCTTTTTGTATTGAACAAAAGATCTCTGATAGAATCTCCCATATCGTATCCTGAAACCAAAAGAATATTGTATTGATTCTGATCTTCTGCAGCATCTTTCTCTTTCAGTACTTTTTTCAATATGTTCAGAGACTCAAGAGAATAATCGGTGGCAATTAAAATTGTTTTGGTCATATCTTTAAGATTTAGTTTTGGTATCGTTATTTGATAATACAAAACTAGAACGACCAGATTAGAAGTTCCTTGGAATGAAATTAAAATGTGATTAAAGAGATTAAAATGAGATTAGAAAATAGGTAAAAGCGTTTAATACTATGATATAAAAGCAAAATAAATCAACCTTCATACCTTCGCTTTGCAGCTGTATAAAAAGATTACGACAGCTTTTCTTCTGCCTGAATTGTACTGTAGAAATTAGGAAAACGCATTTGTACCGTTGTTCCCTGGTTTTCATGAGAGCTTACAATCAGTTCCCCGTTGTGCATCCGCACAATATTACGGGCCAATGGGAGGCCGATGCCGTATCCTTCATAATTTTTGGTGTTCGAAGCCCGGAAAAAAGGATCATAAATTTTATTCATTTCCTCCTGTGGTATTCCGATTCCAAAATCCTTGACAATAATATAAACATCTGTATCTGTTGCTCCCAGCGAAACTTTCACCTGCTGGAAATTAGAATATTTACAGCCATTATTAATAATATTAGCCACAGCAAGATGCAGCAACTGCTCATTACCCTGAACTTTTAATTTTTTGGGATTATCCGGCAGCATACTGATGTCAAGATAAATATTATTCCGGGTATCAATTTTTCGTAAGGTTTCAATCACGTCCCAAAGCAGCTGGTCTATTCTTACTTTATCCATTTTCTGGATTTTTCCGTCAAATCCGGTTTGGGCAATCATAAGCAATGCTTTGATCTTTTTATCGAGCTTTTCGGCTTCATCCAGAATAATTCCCAGCGTATCTTTATATTCCCCCGCTGTTCTATTGATCGACAGTGCAACATCTGCTTCTCCCATAATAGAGGTAAGCGGTGTCCGAAGCTCGTGAGAAACATTTCCAATCAGATGATTTTGAGTCTCGAAGGATGTTTCAATCCGGTTAAGCATATCATTGAAAGTATCTACCAATTCGTTAAGCTCTTTATTATCCGGTTGTGGTTCGAGTCGTAAATGTAGATTTTCAGAGCTTATTTCTTTTACTTTTCCTGTAATTTTTAAGATCGGTTTGAATAAGGTTTTCGATAAATAAAATGAAAATATCATACTGAAAAACAGAGAAAGCACAATACAGGTAATCAGTGTTCGTTTCAAAAACCCTAAATAATAAACCACGTAATGGTTTTTCGCTGATGCAATAGCGATATATTCTTTGTCATCAAATTTGAAGGACTGTCCTATATAATAAAACTCCTTATCATTATAGTTTGCTTCTCCCTTCTTAATGATATTTTTAAAGAAATAATCGGGAATATGAACCTCCTGGGAGATTTTCTTGAAATTGGAATCGGTGGGAACAGCAAAAACATAATCCTTCTCCATGGGAAGTTCTTCATCATTCAGGCTGTTTAAAATATAATTTTCAGGGAGATCAAGATCATTTTTACTTTTTTCAATCTGAACAATGGTTGTGGTACGAATTTTAAGAAGCTCGTAAAACCTTTGATGTGAAAAGTTTACGATCGAAAAATAAACCAATCCACTGAACAGCAATATAATGGCGGTAAAAACCAGCATTAAAAGCACCATCGTTTTGGTTTGATTTGTGATCACTTTATTAAACATCCATTACGGTTTTTTCAGAACATATCCCATTCCTATTACAGTGTGTATCAATTTATTATCATCCTGCTGATCCAGTTTTTTTCTTAAGTAGTTCACATATACATCCACTACATTGGTTCCCAGTTCATAGTTTACTCCCCAGACTGCATCCAGAATTTCAGCCCGTGAAATTACCTTTTCAGGATTGTTGAGGAAATATAGCAGCAGTTTATATTCTGTAGAGGTCAGGGAAATTTCTTCACCAGATCGGCTCACTTTTTTTGTATAATCATTAACCACCAAATCCGAAAACTGCAAAACATGCTCATTATCGGTCTCCGGTTCAGTGACTTCCGGAGTTGTATTGTTATTGCTTCTCCTCAGTAAAGATTTTACGCGGGCTACCAGTTCAATAAATTTAAAGGGTTTTACCAGGTAATCATCACCTCCGCTTTCCAGTCCCAGAACGATATTCTCAGAAGTTCCCAGCGCAGTCAGAAAAAGAATAGGAACATTTTTATTCGTTTTTCTAATCTCTTTACATACGTCAATCCCATTCATTTCGGGAAGCATAATGTCTAAAATTACCAAATCGAAATCGTTTGCCTGTACCAGCTGCACCCCGGTACGGCCGTCAAAGGCCACTGAAATTTCATAGCCTTTTTCCTGAAGTCCTTTTTTAATAAAAGATACTACACTTGTTTCGTCTTCGATTAAAATAATTTTTTTCATAAATAACGAATTTCACAAAAATAGCAATTTATTTTGACAAAAGTTGTGAGGCGTAGTATGTCTAGTGAACGACGAAAATAAGCAATACACCAATGCTGAAAAGGGTTTAGTTATCAGCTAAAAATTAAGAAATCTTTTTTAAAGCCCTAAAAAGGATTTCTTAATATTAATTTCATACTTTACTCATTGATTATCAGCTCCATTTTAGTATCACAGCGTTCATACGCAGAATCTTCCACCGAAACATGTTTGAATCCCAGTTTTTCATAAAGATGGATTGCCGGAGCTAATATAGAATTGGTTTCCAGAAAGATTTTATTTGCTTTCATTTCCTTTGCTTTTTCCACGAGAGCCTGTCCCAGCAGATAACCTATCTTTTTTCCTTGCGCTCTGGGGCTTACCGCCATTTTTGAAAGTTCATAGGTTGAAGGTTCCTCCGCCTTCACTAAAGCACATGTTCCCACAGGCTCATTATCCAGCAGCGCGAATACAATATACCCTCCTTTAGCCAAAATCTCTTCTTCAGGATGATCAAGGAGTTTATAATCACCATCTTCCATAGTAAAAAATGTCTTGATCCACTCTTCATTTAAGCCTTTAAAGGCCTCTTTATATTTAGGGTTGTAAGAAACAATTCTTACTTCATGAGTTACCATATTCATTTTCTTAATTTTTAATTTCACATTCTGTTTTTAATCATTTTTCCCAGCTTTTCCAGATCACTCTCTACTCTATCTGTCCACTCCAGCGCATAATTCAAGCGCATACAATTCTGATACTGATTGTATTGGGAAAACATTCTTCCCGGAGCAAAGTTTATTTTTTTGCTGAGTGCTTCATCATACAGATCTTCAGTACAAATTCTTTTATCCAGTTCCAGCCAGAGCATAAATCCTCCTTTAGGTTCAGAAATCTTGGTATTGTCGGGGAAATATTCTGTAACCGATTTTTGTATCTGAAGATAATTCGCATATAATTTCTTTCTGAATGTTCTCAAATAATAATCGTAACGTCCATGTTCAAGAAAATCTGCAATTACATCAGAATATAAAGATGGACTGCATACGGTCTGTACGAGTTTCTGACGAATAATTTTTTCTTTGAACTGTCCGGGAGCCACCCAGCCAACTCTATATCCCGGAGCTAATGTTTTAGATACTGAACCTACCCACATTACCAGCCCCGTTTCATCATAAAATTTGCATGGTTTTGGTCTTTCGGCTCCAAAATAAAGATTGCCATACAGATCATCTTCAATTAACGGTACATTATATTCTGTGATCAGCCGTACCAGCTCTTTTTTATTCTCGTCAGGCATCTGAAACCCCAGCGGATTATCTTTCCAGCACAGTGGGATCCGAAGCTTGGAATTCACGTGACTTGAAGTCGCGGC
>JADMIO011482801.1_pt1 | contig 46668 bp, 41 predicted proteins | sample 8958161 | NCBI WGS metagenome assembly JADMIO01 (sample SAMN16585339, study PRJNA669376) | soil metagenome | isolation source: Crop rotation soil | place: USA: Cullars Rotation, Alabama | collected 2011
GCCGCGACTTCAAGTCACGTGAATTCCAAGCTTCGGATCCCACTGTGCTGGAAAGGTATTAGCAGGTGGAACGGCAGCACTACCCGGGCTGATTGAACGGGTAGAAGAAAAACTTGGGATCCCCGCTTTTGTAGCCAATCCTTTTGCCAATATGACCATTGCGCCCAAAGTAAGTGTGCCTGCCATTCATGCTGATGCGCCATCTTTGATGATTTGTTGTGGGCTTGCGCTCAGGAGTTTTATCCATGACCATCAATCTTAATTTGCTGCCATGGCGCGAAGCAAAAAAAGAACAATTAAAAAAGGAATTTATTTCTTGGATAGGCTTGGGGCTTGCAGGTGCTACCAGTTTAATGTTGTTGATACATATGCTGATTAGCCGACAAATTGCCTTTCAAAATGAAAATAATGATTACTTAAAAAATGAAATAAAAAAATTAGATGAGCAAATTGCTGAGATCCAATCCTTGCAAAGGGAAAAAGAACAATTGTTAGCCAGAATGGAAATTATTCAACAATTACAAACCAACCGTCCGCAAATAGTGCGGTTGTTTGATGTTATCGTGCGCACGGTCCCTGAGGGGTTGTACTTAACCAATTTAACGCGCACGGGAAATAACATTCTCATTGATGGAAAAGCTGAATCTAATACCCGGGTTTCGACGTTTATGCGCAATATAGAAGCTTCGCATTGGTTAAAAAATCCTGTGTTAACTTTGATTCAAGCAGATGATAAAGATAATACAAAAAATAATGAAAAAATACTTGATAAAATGATTGGGTTTAATTTGCAAGTTCAAGAGAGTATTGAATCACAACCCAGTTTGAGTAAACAAATAAAAGATGAGAAGAATGCGCAAGGTGCTCCTGCCAAAGAAAACCCTAGTGTTAAACAGAAATAGTATTGAAAAATGGATATAAAATTAAATGAATTAGATTTGCAAAACATAGGAGCTTGGCCGCTACCGGTTAAGATCTGTGCTATTGCGCTTTTAAGCTTATTGATACTTTTTTTAGGCTATTGGACAGACACCAAAAAACAATTAGCACAACTGGATGCATCCCATAGAGAAGAATTGCAGTTGCGAACGATTTTTGAAAATAAGCAAAGCAAGGCGGCAAATTTACAAGCCTATAAAGACCAAATGGCTACCATGAAAGCTTCCTTTGGTGCTTTATTGCGCCAGCTTCCAGAAAAAACAGAAGTTCCAGGCTTATTAGAAGATATTTCTCATCAAGGTTTAGCAGCCGGTCTTGAATTTCGCACCATTCGTTTGCAACCTGAGAAAGAAATCGATTTCTATGTCGAATTACCAATTGAGATTTCTGTCATTGGAAATTATCACCAATTCGGTGAATTTGTAAGTAATATAGCAGCTTTACCTCGTATAGTTACCTTGCATGATTTTGTCATTAAACCTGTGCATACAGATGGGGGTGGTAATAATCTGATGATGAATATTATTGCTAAGACATATCGATATACTGCTGGTGAAAAAGAAAATGAAAGCAAGTAAAATACTCTATTTGCTTGCCTTTGCCTTGAGCCTGCTTACAGGGTGTAGCAACAGTGAGAAAAGAGCAGAGCTAGAAGCATATGTTAAAAAGATTAAAAGTAGGGAAATAAAAGAAATAGAGCCGTTACCGGAAGTGAAACCGTATGAAACCTTTACTTATACTGATTTGAATTTGCGCAGTCCTTTTATGCCTTCCACACCAATTGAAGCGGCAAAAAGTATGATTGCAGATAATGGTATTCATCCGGATACGCATCGGCGCAAGGAACCTTTAGAAGCGTTTCCGTTAGATAATTTGCGTATGATGGGTACCATAGAAAAAGATGGTAAAAAATGGGCCATTGTGGTGGACACGGAAGGTACAGTGCATCGCCTTACTAAAGGCAATTATGTTGGGCAGCATGATGGTCGTATATATGACATTACGGAAGAAAAAGTGCTCATTAACGAGATAATTCCTGGCACATCGGGAGGATGGCAGGAACGTAAAGCTTCCCTGTCGTTGGTAGATGAAAGTGATAAGCAAAAGAAAGCGAGTATTAAATAATGAAGTCTAGCTTTGGAGCAAACAATATGGCTAGGTCACTACGATTAGGCATCCTTTTTGTGAGAAGGTGGTGCTTTTTACTAGCATTAGGGATTTTTTCCACCCCAACATTTGCAAAAGCCATGCTAGAAGATATTCAATTTGCCTCCTTAGAAGGCGGCGGCATTCAAATTAAAATTGCTACCAATGTTCCTGTTAAAGCACCCACCAGTTTTGTGATAGAGAACCCTGCTAAAATTTGTTTAGATTTTGTTGGGGTAAAAAATGGCATATCGCGGCAAAAATCACGGACCGAGTATAATGTTGGGGTTGTAAAACGCATCACCGTTATTGAGGGAGAAGGAAAAACACGGGTAATCGTTGATTTAACCCAATCCATTCCTTTTGAGGTTAAAATGCAAGGTAGAGAAGCCTTGGTTACCTTATCGGCGGGTGTGAATGCAAGACAAGTTATTTCTGAGCCTTTTAATGGTCAATACGCCTCCAAGCCAGCACCCAATAATGGCAAATGTTATGAATTAACTGCAATTGATTTTCGCCGTGGTAGCGAAGGTGAAGGTAGGGTTATTGTTGACTTAAGCAGTGTGCAAATACCGGTCGAGATGCAAGAGGAAGCAGATAAGATTCGGATCCGTTTTTTAAATACCCAGTTGCCGGCACGCTTACAACATAAACTCGATGTGACTGACTTTGGCACCCCAGTTGTGTCGGTCAATACCATTTCCCAAGGCAAAGATGTTGAAATGGTGATCCAAAATCAAGGCTATTCGGAAAATATTGCGTATCAAGCGGATAAACGTTTTACCGTAGATGTTAGGCCTTTGACCCAAGATGAAAAGAAAGATTTACAACAAAAAACCTTTAAGTACACAGGTGATCGCCTATCCCTCAATTTCCAAGATATTCAAGTAAGAGCCGTATTACAGTTAATTGCTGATTTTACGGGGTTAAATATTGTTACCAGTGATTCTGTTACTGGTAATGTGACCTTACGCTTGCGTAATGTTCCTTGGGATCAAGCGCTGGATATTATTTTAAAAACCAAAGGATTAGCAAAACGCCAAGTGGGCAATGTGATCATGATAGGTCCCTCGGAAGAAATGGCGGCTAGGGAAAAGCTAGAATTGCAAAATTCTCAACAAGTGACGGATTTGGCGCCCTTGCGGGCTGAGTATTTACAAGTGAATTATGCAAAAGCCAGTGACTTGGCTGCACTCTTAAAAACAGATAAAAATTCCATGTTATCAGCACGTGGTACGGTATCGGTTGATGAAAGAACCAATACTCTCTTAGTGCAAGATACCGCAATAAAACTTGAAGAAATTCGTGCTTTGGTGCAACGTTTGGATATTCCGATTCGCCAGGTGCTTATCGAATCTCGTTTGGTTTTTGCAACGGATGATTTTCAAGAAGTATTAGGGGTCAATTTAGGCACAGCAGGTAAAGCGCGTCCGGGTAGAGAGCCCATTTTGGGTTTTGCAGGACAAGTTTTAGGACCAGGTTTGACTGGTTCAAGCACTATAGCTACAGGTCTCACCACACCAGCCCAAGTGGTGGTGCCGGATCGCGCAGGATTTACCACTCTGGGTGCTACTACCAGTGATGGCACCACTACCTCCGTTTTTCCCTTATCCGGAAGCAGTACCACCCAAGCAAGCTTTGGTTTAACCTTAGCCCGTTTACCCGGGGGCACTATTTTAGATCTTGAAATTCAAGCTTTAGAATCTGAAGGCTTGGGTAAAGTGGTAGCCAGTCCGCGTTTAGTTACTTCAAATCAACAAATGGCTTATATCGAATCTGGTGAAGAAATTCCTTACCAAGAATCAACTTCCAGTGGTGCTGCTTCTATTGCTTTTAAAAAGGCGGTGTTACGTTTAGAAGTCATACCGCAAATTACACCAGATGATCACGTCATTATGGATATAAAAGTAAATCAAGATTCTCGAGGCATAGTGACTGCCAATGTTCCTTCCATCAATACCCGTCAATTGCATACCAAAGTATTGGTCAATAATGGGGAAACCGTGGTATTAGGAGGGATCTACCAACAAACAAAACAAGTACAAGATGATGAAATTCCATTTTTTGGAAAGTTACCTTTAATTGGGTGGTTATTTAGAAGCCATAATGCTAGTGATCAACGTAGTGAGCTCTTGATTTTTGTGACGCCAAAAATTATCCAAGATGGCATGGCTTAAAGAAATCAGACCAAAGTGGTACCTAACCCGATGATTGAGCCGGTGTCCCCTCGATTCGGGTTATCAGCAAATGATATACTTATGGGCCAGTCAAAGGTAGCGTACTGATCACGATAGGATTTGGTAAACTTACTTTCTGATTAATTCCCTCGCAATGACGGGGGAAAGTACTTTCAATGCTTTCAAGATGCAACAAGACTGAACTTAGGCCAAGTTGATACAAACATGAAGCGATCGGTAAACCTATTTTTAATTGGCCCTATGGGGGCTGGAAAAAGCACAATAGGTAAACAACTGGCGAAAGAATTAAAGCTTGAATTCTATGATGCAGATCAAGAAATAGAGGCTCGTACTGGAGCTGATATTGCTTGGATATTTGATGTCGAGGGAGAGGAAGGATTTAGAAAAAGGGAATCTGTAGTCATCGATGAATTAAGCCAACGTCAGGGTATAGTGCTTGCCACAGGAGGCGGTGCAGTGCTTAATGCTGAAAATCGCAATCGGTTAGCAGCACGGGGCACAGTTGTTTATTTATACACCACAGTTTCGCAGCAAGTACATCGTACTGCGCGAGATAAACGCAGGCCTTTAGTAAAAACGGATATGCCTGAATCTGCTTTACTTGACTTAATGACCATGCGTGATCCTCTTTATCGTGAAATTGCTGATGTGGTTGTGCCAACAGATGGCCGAACGGTACGTTCCGTGACCACGGACATTATCCGGCTAATTGAGCGAGATCAGTTAGGATAGCGTAATATACTCGTTAGATGAGCGCCAAATGAACGGATCCCCAGGAATGTAGGTTTTTCATGCCTGGGGTGAGTGCGCGCAGGTAACAAAGCATAAATTCAAAATGGAAAGAGTATATGTGGATAGAAGTGCAAGCAAATACTTATTCTATCTATATTGGTCAACATGTATTGTCCCAAGCAGCACTTTTTGCACCCGTTGCTAATAAACAAGTATGTATTGTCTCAAGTCCTGAAGTTGCTTCCCATTATTTACCGCTTTTAACACAGACTTGTTTGCAAGCTCAGGCACTTAAAGTGGATTCTTACCTCATACCAGGACAAGATCACTATAAAACACTTGAATCGGCACAATTGATATGGTCAACGCTGATATCACAACATCATTATAGAGATTCCATTATGATCTCCTTAGGTGGCGGTATGATTGGCGATTTGGCTGGATTTTGCGCGGCTTGCTTTATGAGAGGCATACCTATTATTCAATGTCCAACAACCTTGCTGGCACAAATAGATGCCGCGATTGGGGGTAAAACGGGCGTTAATTTTGCAAAAAATAAGAATATGATAGGTTTATTTTACCAACCCTTGCTGGTAATAAGTGATCTCAACACCTTACACAGTTTACCACAGCGCGAGTTTGTGGCGGGTTTTGCTGAGTTGATTAAATATGCCATGATCTTAGATGCACCTTTTTTTAATTGGCTAGAATTAAATAGCCAGGCGTTGCTTAGTAAAGAAAAAGCTGCCTTAGAATATGCGATTGTACGCGCAAGCCAAATTAAAGTAAGTGTGGTATCGCAAGATGAAAAAGAAGCACATCTTCGCGCCATATTGAATTTTGGTCATACTATCGCCCATGCCTTGGAAAGTATTTTAGAATATCAAACCTTATTGCACGGTGAAGCGGTTGCTATCGGTATGGTAGTAGCAACGCAGTTAAGCATACAAACTCATCATTTGGATAAAAAGGTGTTAGATAGATTAATAAATTTACTGGAAAAAGTTGGGCTCCCAATTAAAATACCGTCTGCGATCCCGATAGTAGAGATTTTGGCCAAAATAAAGCATGATAAAAAGCATAAGGACAAAAAATTGCAATGGGTCTTACTCAGCGCAATTGGCAAAGCTATTTTTGATAATGAGGTAAAAACCCAACAAATATCAGAGGCCTTGGAGTTTTGTGGGGCTCAAGTAAGATAAGGGACAATATGCACAAACAGGAATCTAAACCGGTATATATAAGCTTTGCTTGGCAACAACATGAGCAATTAATAGAGCATTTATCAAAATTTAGTCAGAATGTTTTATTGATGGTGGCGCCCTATGGGGCCGGGAAAACAACCTTTTTGGAACATTTTCTTGCCAAAACTACCCCCTCTATCAATAAAAAACATTTTACTGCCAAGGCTCATACCAACCAAGAAGCCTTACTTAAAGAAATTGTGAACAGTTTTGGCCTATCCTGGCAAGGCATGTCACAGGTAAGAAATCAGCTGCAGATGGTTCTGGAGGATGCCATTGACCAAGAGCAAACTTGGTTATTATTTATAGATGATGCCCATCTTTTATCCAATGAACAATTACATACCTTATTACACCTTGTCCATCTTGAAGAGAACTCTGATAAACAATTACGCTTGATCTTGTTAGGCGAACCTTCACTGGAAATTCGGATATTTTCTCCAGAGTTTGCTAGTTTAGCCAATGGCAAAATTTACACCATTGAACTTGAGTCTTGGACACAAGAAGATATTCAAAAATTTCTAGCACTTAAGCGCACTCATTTGAGTCCAGAAAATATTGCGCATATTTTTTCACAAAGCGATGGCTTACCAGGTGAGGTAATGAAAGAAATAAAAACCTATGAACAGCACAAAATTGCTGAAAATCAAGAGCGACGCACCAAACGTCATCGTTCACATCCCATTTCAATAGGCATATTTATCGGTTTGCTGGTAGGGGGCTCCTATTTATTCTTGAATAATAATACCCAAGAAGAAAGTGTAGCCATCCCCACCAACGCTGCACAAGTGAATGATAATGCTTGGTCGCAAGAAATATCTGGGCAAAAGGACGCTTCTGCTGTTACTTTTCATTTTGATAAAATAGATAAGTCTGATATTGCCGAGGATGAAACCCATCCTGAAAAAGATAGACCATTTACAACGCCCATTTTAAATCCACAGGCACAGAATCTTGAAAAAGGGCCCATTGTCAGTATGCAAAACGAGCCTGCTGCGCCAGAGGTGATACCCGAAAAGACCCAGGAAAATAAGGCTGTTCAAGAAGAAGAGAATAAGTCTAGCACCACCACGCAAATACAAACACCACCATCTGAGCCTGCCAAAAAAACAGCGTCGCAAAATACCAGCAAACCTAAAAACACTTCAATAAAACAGTCGCGTAACAAAGACGCACGTCAACTGTTAACTATGAATAAGCACCACTATACACTTCAGTTGTTAGGCGCCAGTAAGGAAGAAAGTGTTAAGAAATTTATAAAAAATAATTCCCTAGAAGATAAAAGCTATACCTTTAAAACCAAACGTCAGGGCAAAGATTGGTATATTGTTGTCTATGGTGAATACCCCAATCTCAAAGCCGCAAAAGCTGCAGCCTCTCATGATAGCAAGATTCAACATGCTCATGTTCAACCTTGGGTAAGAGAAATCGCTAATGTCCATCAGGATATTAAACAGGGCTAAATGTGAATTTCTTTTTGTATTAGGGCGAACACAAGGTTCGCCCCTACAAAATCCTATTATTAGGGCGGGTTGAATTGGAATTTCTTTGTAGGGGTCAACCTTGTGTCGAGTGAATTAGAATTTCTTTGTAGGGGTCAACCTTGTGTCGACCCAATATTCTCAGGCTTTAGGCGTTCCTTTAAGCAAATTCTGTAAACTTCACTTGAGGAGCGGTTTCTTTGGCTTGCAACCAAATGGAAATGGCTTTTTCAAAATTGGTTGCAACCGAATCAATTAACACCTCATCGTTAATCTTTTGAGCAAACCAAAGATTAAGTTCTTGTTGGCAAATGCTTTTACCAATAATAAACCCTTTGCATAGAGCTTGTTTGGCAGTGTTATTGAAGATAAGGTTTAATTGATCAAAGGTTGCTTGAGGGGCTAATACCAACACACCACGACAGAAACGGTCATTTTCTGCGATAACGCGTTGCATAATTTCAAAACTACGTTGGTCACGTACTGAAGAAATTTGCCACCAATCAGGGTAGATTCCAATTTCATATAAACGTTTCATGATATGCGCATAGGTACTTGCGGTGATTAAACTATTTGCAGGTGGGGCAAGCTCAATACACAGTTCATGGTTCAGTTTACGCGTTACTTTATAAAGGTGGGTTAAAGCAGCTTCTTGCTGCTGACGTAAAGCATATTTATCATCAGGATGATAAACAAAAGAAATGTTAACGCAATGATGACTTGGCCATTGCCTTAGGGTTTCAACAATATCAGTATCCGTTTGTAATTGGTGGGAATGTTCACCACAAATTTCAAAAGATCGCAAAAGCTTATGGACCTTTGGCATGATATCGCTTATCTCTTTTTCTTGTTTTGCATCACATAAAATAGCAATATTAGGAAAGCGCTGGGCAGCTTGTTGGATGCCAAGTGCTACTAATTTTTTGGCTTTGACCATGGTTGTTTCATCTACATTGGCCATTTGCGCCATTTTTAACCATTGTTGATGTGGGGTAAAACCAAAAGTAAACAGTTGTTCTTGTGCCACTTGGCGAATACAAGTGTAATGAACATGCTCAAATAATGGGGTTAGAGAGGGTTGCACAACCTGTTGTAAAGAAGAGGAAAACAACACTACTTCTTCTTGGCAGGGTAAACTTAAACAATCATCTTCCCGAGACAGCACTAAGGACAGGCAAATGTTCGCGTATTCGCTACATTTTTCAAAAGAAAAATCTTTTAACCAACCATAGATAAATCCGATCATAAAGGCTTGTTTTGCAACACTCCATGGCCTTTGACTGCTGCTTTTAAAATGGGTCGCTTCCTGCAGCTGTGCTGGGATCTGCTGGGAAAAGATAAAACAATGTTCATCGTTTTTAACTACCAGTAAAGCATCTGTTAGCGTTCTCAAGTAACTTAAAGCTGCTTGCGTTTCTTGTCCATACAAAGCTTGAAAATCTTCTTCATAGCCAATGATAAGGGAACACATAGGTAAAATGTGCGCTAATGCATTTTGATCTAGTGCTTTTATCTCATCTAACACTAAGAAAAGTTTAGGCCCATTTGCTCCGGTAAATAAATTTAAGGTGGCTTGTTGCCAAGCTTTGTTGCTAAAATTGGAGCTTGCGATTAACAGTGCCTTGCTGGATTTTAACCATAGGGGTGAAAAGTCGGCTTTGGGCATGCAATCATTGTTTGCAGGATAGCCCACAGTCGCTGGTTGGTGATGTTTTGCGCGAAATCTTATTGTCGTTTGTGTTTTATCATCACATTGTATCTGGCTTGTCTCTATCTTTTCATTTTTAAGTGCTTGTAAAATAAATTTACCAAAATCATCTTGGCCAAGCGCACTGGCTAGGGCCGTTTTTAATCCAAGACGCGTACAAGCAATAGCAAAGGAGGCCATGCCGCCAACATGCTTGGAAAAGGTAAGCATGTTGTTTAAGCTACAACCAATTTGTTCTCCTTTGAGATCTAAAAATGAAGGGCCAAAGGCGACGATATCGAAGGTGTGAGCGTTACTGTGCATATTTTCCATCCCTGTGAAAAATGATTTATGTGTAATAAGGCATTCTTATTACATAGATCCAATGAGTGAAACAGCACTTACATTCCGTTAAAGCACTTTCTTATCAGACTACAAATGGGGAGGTTTTAGCAAGAGGAAGGCGTCCATGTTTTTAAGGATGAACGCCTAAATTTGAGATCCTTAAACGGTTGCTAACCATTCTTGCAAGGATTCACTTTGTCTTTCCATATATTGGGGTTCTTTAAATGTCAGAGTTAACAGATTCATTCCTTGTATGGCGGAAAGATAGTAGGTTGCTAACTGCGTTGACCGTTCCCCTTTGCCAAGTTCTCTAAATTGTGTTTCTACCCATTTTAAGATATCTGCCATAAGCTTTGATGCAGCATTTGCTAGTACACCACCTTGCTTGCCAAGTTCTTGGCACAGACTGCCAATAACACAACCAAAACGCGCCAATGTTTCAGATTGCGCATTGTTATGTTGTAACAAAGCAGTGAGACGTTGTTTGATGTCTGGGATCTGCTCCCATTGTTGGAACAAATTGCGCCATTCAGTCATGCGACGATGTAATACAGCATCCATGATGGCTTCTTTTGTTTTAAAGTAGTAGTACACGTTACCTAGTGGAACATCTGCTAGTTTAGCGATGTCGGCTAGAGTTGTAGTGTGAAAAGTTTGTTCATAAATCAATTTATCGGCGGCCTCAATCAGTCGCTCCCGTTTATCGTTTCTTCTTGCTCTTGGCATGTCAGTCTCCCTTAACGTCATAATTATACAGCCGATGTTAATAATCTAGTTAAGCAATAAAGGCTGGAATATTAACATAAGTTGATTTGCTTGTCATAGCCATTTTAATACTTTTTTTAAGGGCATATGAGGCGATCTATGTTAGCAAAATTTTTGACAAAAGGTGGAATTCTTCCACATCAAGGTTAAACTTTAAGAAACCCCTGATCTTAAGGATGAGAGAAAGGTGTTTTTAGTTATTAATAGAGCTTTTATGATAGCTTTGGGATCTCTCTTATTCATATCCTCAGCCAATGCTGATTTAGGTGTTGCATTTAGTAGTGGTCAAGGCATTCAAGATATAAAGCCTTATCGATTTGCAGTGTCGTGGGATTTTGGTCCCATTTGGCGCAACGAAGAAATGTGGGGCTTGAATGCAGTTTGGGAAAGCAGCTTTGCGATTTGGGATGGCCCTGAAAGAGCTAGCTTAACACCAGATAGGGCCATTAAACTCAATGCCTTTACTTCCGGCCCCATGTTTCGTTGGCAAAGACAACAATCATTTTCCCGTAATCATATTGTTCCATATGCTGAGTTGGGTGTTGGACTTTCTTGGTTGTCGGAAACCGAAATTCAAGGAAGAATATTGTCTTTACATTTTCAATTTGAAGATAAATTTGGTTTAGGTTTTCGTTTTGGCAAACACCAACAATTTGATTTTGCCCTACGGGCATATCACTATTCTAACTGTTCTATTAAAAGGCCAAATAGTGGGGTCAACCTTGCTATGGCCAGTTTTGGGGTTTGGTTTGTTCAATAGAACTACTCAAACCAGTTTAAATTTATGCTGCGTTGCCAGCACTCGCTCACCACAGTCATGCACTAAGATGTGCACTCCTGGGGATTCGTTCGTTTGGCGCCTTGCCTAAATTTAAACTGGTTTGAGTATACTTGGCCTATGGGCCTTTGGTAAAGTGCTCTTGATATAGTAACTTGAGGCAATCTATGCAACCTTATTTTATTGCCCCATCCATTTTATCCGCTGATTTTGCCCGCCTTGGCGAACAAGTTGAGGCCGTCCTTAAGGCTGGGGCTGATCTTATTCATTTTGATGTGATGGATAACCATTATGTTCCTAATTTGACGATTGGGCCCATGGTGTGCGAAGCACTGCGTCAATATGGCATAAACGCACCCATCGATGTGCACTTGATGGTGCAACCGGTGGATGGCTTAATCTCCTCTTTTATTAAAGCAGGGGCCACTTATATTACTTTTCATCCCGAAGCCAGCACTCATATAGACAGAAGCTTACAATTGATCCAAGAAGGTGGGTGTAAGGCAGGATTGGTGTTTAACCCTGCAACCCCTTTAACCGTGTTGGAACATGTGTTAGATAAAATTGACATGATTTTATTGATGTCTGTCAATCCAGGCTTTGGTGGCCAGCAATTTATTCCTAGTGTTTTAAGTAAAATTACCCAAGCACGTAAAATAATTGATGACAGTAAACGCCCTATTCGCTTGGAAGTAGATGGGGGTATTAAGGTAGATAATATTGGCCAGATAGCTCAATGTGGCGCCGATACATTTGTAGCCGGATCCGCAATTTTTAACAGCAAGGACTACACCAAGACAATTCAAATGATGCGTGATGAGATAACCAAAGCCAAAAGAACTTAGGCCTATGGAGTTAAATAGAGCCAAGGTTGTTGATGAAAATTTTACAAAACGCGTATTGGCACAAAATTTCCCCATCGCCAAAAGCACCACCTCAGCGCAGGCTGTTGGCTTAGATAAAGACACCTTTATAGATTTGTTCCACTCGCAAGTTGTAAGCCGCCACCTTGATATCATAGCCAGACAATTACGCGAAAAAAATAAGGCCTTTTACACCATTGCCAGTAGCGGCCATGAAGGCAATGCAGCCATCGCCAAAGTATTTAACAAAGAGGATATGGCTTTTTTGCATTATCGCAGTGGTGCCTTTATGGTGCAGCGGGCTAAGAAAGATCCCAGTATAGATTTCATTTACGATCAATTATTATCGGTTGTGTCTTCTAGTGCCGATCCTATCAGCGGTGGTCGGCACAAAGTATTTGGTAGTTTGCCTTTATTTTCACCACCCCAAACCAGTACCATTGCTTCACACTTACCCAAAGCTTTGGGCTGCGCTTTATCTATTAGTACAGCTAAAATGCTCAAAGCACATTCCTTTACCAAATTAGCCCAAGACAGTGTGGTATTGTGTAGCTTTGGCGATGCTTCAGTAAATCATTCCACCGCACAAGGCGCCTTTAATGCTGCCCAATGGGTTATGACTACACGTCATATCCTGCCCTTAGTATGGATTTGCGAGGATAATTGCCTTGGGATCTCGGTTGCTACGCCCGATCACTGGATTGAAAATACTTTTTCCAATCGTTCTGGGCTTTTGTATATTCCCTGTGATGGACGCAATCTTGCCGATGTATATCAAGCGGCAAAACAAGCGATGTTCTTGGCTAGAACGAAAAAGCAAGTGGCATTTTTGCACATGAAAACCGTGCGTTTGCTGGGGCATGCTGGCTCAGATATTGAATTTCAATATCGTTCTCAACTGGCAATTGAGGAAGCAGAAAGTGATGATCCTTTATTACATTCTGCTCGAGACATAGTGCGTGCACAATGGTTAACACCAAATGAGGTAGTGCAACTTTATGAACAGGTGCGAAATCAAGTGCAGCAAAGTGCCCTAAGGGCTTTGCAAGCGCCTACATTATCTTCTGCCAGTGAAATCATGTCTTATATCATTCCCAAAGAGAAACCAGAGAAAGCTTTACAAGGCTTACCTTGCCCCAAACACCCTACCGATCTTAAAAATATGGCCCAATGTCTGAATATGGCTTTAAGTGACATTTTGGCGCAGTATCCACAAACTGTGGTGTTTGGAGAAGATGTCGGCAAAAAAGGCGGCGTTTATAGGGTAACGGCCGATTTACAAAAACAATATGGCCAAGCAAGGGTTTTTGATACCATTTTAGATGAACAAACTATTTTAGGTACCGCCCTTGGCTTTGCCCATAATGGATTTATCCCTATTCCTGAGATTCAATTTTTATCTTATGTGCACAATGCGGCAGATCAAATCCGCGGCGAGGCCGCAACCTTATCTTTTTTTTCCCAAGGACAATTTACCAACCCCATGGTAATTCGTATTCCTGCACTGGCCTATCAAAAAGGATTTGGCGGGCACTTTCATAATGATAATGCGATTGCTTTCTTACGCGAAATACCCGGCTTAGTTATAGCCTGTCCCTCCACGCCACAAGATGCTGCTAATTTATTGCACAGCTGTGTAAACTTAGCGCTCCAAGCCCAGCGTGTGGTGGTTTTCTTAGAACCGATTGCTCTTTATATGGTTAAAGATCTGTTAGAAGCAGGAGATAATCTTGCACTTCATCCGTACCCAGAAATTTCCCCTATTCCTTTGGGAGAACTGGGCGTGGAAGGGGATCTTGATAGCGATATCGCCATTGTCAGTTACGGCAATGGCATGTTTTTAGCAAGACAAGCGGCATCGGTTTTAAAAACCAAGCATCATATCAGCATAAAATTAATTGATTTGCGTTGGTTGGCACCAATGAATGTGGATGGCTTGTTACAAGCGCTGAAAGGCACTAACCAGGTGTTGATTGTGGATGAATGTCGACGTACTGCAAGTATTAGCGAACAACTCATAACCACTTTAGTAGAAAATCTGAGCCCATTGCCAAAGCTTGGACGCATAACCGCACAAGACAGTTTTATTCCTATAGGAAAAGCTTGGGAATATATTTTACCTTCTTGCGCTCAAATTGTTGACCAGATCCTTTTAAGCAAAAAGTAAGAGAACACAACATGGACGATTTATTTTACTTAGATGAAAAATTAAGCACGGAAGAAAAGTTAGTGAAAGAAAGCGTCCGACACTTTGTCGATGCGCAGGTATTACCCACCATCATTGAAAATTATGAGAAAGCCACTTTTGCTGTAGAACTTATCCCCAAGGTGGCACAGTTGGGTGTGCTGGGTATGACCTTGCCGCAAGAGTACGGTGGTTCTGGGGCCAGTGACGTTGCTTATGGTTTAGTGTGCCAAGAATTAGAGCGTGGGGATAGTGGCTTACGAAGTTTTGTTTCGGTGCAAAGTTCGCTGTGTATGTATCCCATTTATGCCTATGGAACGGATCTGCAAAAAAAACGTTTTCTACCTGAAATGGCCCAGGGCAAGTGCATTGGTTGCTTTGGTTTAACAGAGCCAGATGCAGGTTCTGATCCGGGGAGCATGCAAACCAGAGCAACAAAAGTAGCCGGAGGCTGGCGGTTAAATGGCAGCAAAATGTGGATAACCAATGCCACCATTGCGGATATGGCTATTATATGGGCCAAAGATGACAGTGAGGTGATCCGCGGCTTTATAGTAGAGCGCGCTTTTTCTGGCTTTAAAACACAGGAGATTAAACATAAATTATCTTTGCGTGCCTCCATTACCGGTGAAATTTCTTTAGAAGATTGTTTTGTTCCAGAGCAAAATATACTGCCTGGAACCGACAATGGTCTGGCAGCAGCTTTGGGTTGTCTTACCAAAGCACGTTTTGGCATTGCTTGGGGAGCCATGGGGGCGGCAATGGCTTGTTATGATATTGCCTTAGAATATGCCAAAGAACGCAAACAATTTGGCAGACAAATTGCCAGTTTTCAATTAATTCAAAGCGATTTGGTCAATATGTATACTGAAATAATTAAAATGCAAGCCCTTAATTTACAACTGGCGCAATTAATGGATGCAGGCAAAGCATCCTATGTGATGGTCTCGATGGCGAAAATGAATGCCTGCAAGGAAGCGCTGAAAATTGCCAGAATGGCAAGAAATATCTTAGGGGCCAACGGAATAAGCTTGGAATACCACGTTATTCGCCATATGAATAATTTAGAATCCGTTTTTACCTATGAAGGAACGGATAATATGCATCACTTGATTATAGGTAAGCATATTACCGGTCTAAGTGCCTTTACCTAAAGTTATGTAGCTTTTGTTCAATATCAATTCATTTTTGTATATTGGGGTTGCAGCTTTCTTTGCACCGTACTGGGAGCTTGAGATTGTGCTATCTCTTCTATAGCCTGAACCCGTGCTGCTACTGAAATCCCTGCTGATTGTTGTTGTGATAATGTGTATGCAGGAGTAAGTTGAGGACTTGGCAATACCCTGTTTGAGGTCGTGGTAGTTGTAGTGGTACTGCTGATGGGGCTATTGGGCATATCGTTAGAGGGTGGTTTAAAGCTTTTAGCAATAAATTTATTCATTTCCACGATGGAAAAACTATAACGCCAATTTTCTTGTGTTACCGTTGGTTCTTTTTCTATTTTATTTGCTTCCAATGCGGTGTTACTTGTTTCCTCCATGGAACTGGTTTCAAATGTAATGGAACTACTATCATGGGAAGAATCTTGGCTTTCAGTCATACTCTCTTCAGTGGTAATTTCTGGATTTACACTGTTCGAAGCGTCCGAATCTTGAAAGCTTAATTGTTCCAAACAACTGTTTACAAAGTCATCCATATCTCCATTATATTCATGTAAAATTTCAGCTTCGGTTATTTCACTTAACAACGATTCAGGGATCTCATCTAGCACGGTATTTGGATCATCTAGCAATGTAGTTGGATCCTCTAAAAATGCGTTATGAACCTGTTGCATAGGGGCAGGAGTATTTTGCGCTGGGAGTGGATTTTTTGCCCCAAGAATCACATTAGAGGGTTTGCGCTCCATGGACGGTTTTGCTCTTTTAAAAGAAGAGGATCTTAAAGGTGGCGTAGCATTGGTACCCGACTTGTTTCTTGTTTTATATGCTTTATCCACTTCGCCATCAGCACGCAGGGTTTTAATGAAGAAATGAAAGTCATTTTCAGTAACCATTTCATAATATTCTGTAAGTTTTTCCTGTGTTTTTTCATTAATTAAATCAATGTCAAGAGCTTTGCCATGGAGCTTATAGCAAAGAGTTGCATATTCAAAAGCTGCTAACTGGGCTATATCATTGTTTTTTAATGCGATATATATCTTGCCTTTTCTTTTGTTCGCTAAAAGAAGTTTTTCTTGTCGAAATAGTGCTCTTGCTTGGGCTAAAGTGTAATTTTTTTGGGTGTAAGGGAGTTTAGCGACGAATTGATCCAGATACTGATTGATATCATTACGTATTTTGATGCTGGGACTTTCATAAAAGGATAAGATTTTTCTGAAGTTTTCTTCAAGGATTTGTTGCTTAGTGGTTAAAGTAGTTGCGCTAATTTGATATTTTTTTTCTAAGAATTCTTTATATTGTCGCAAAATAGTGAAAGTAGATGGTTGGGCATTAACAATAGTATGGATAGTTTTTGTGCAAAAATTAGGATCAATGGAATTAGCGCTGCCAAAATGCTCAATTCTATCAAGAAAGAATTGTAACATAAAAATCCTCCAATTGATAAACAATTAGGTTTTTTAAGGTGAAAATAAAATAACGTTAAAGTTGATAAAAGGCAATAATGGTGAAAAATACAGCTTCGCTTGAGTTTGAGAAAGCCTTCAAAAAAATCCTTACTAAAAATTGACGTTGTGTTATAAGTGGATAGCGCGCATAATGCGGTACGTAGGCAATGGGTAGCGCTAGGCAGCGCCAGATATGATTAGATTGTAATCACAATTTTACCCTTGGCACGTTGGCTTTGACTCAGCTTATGTGCTTCTTGGATTTGTTCCCCTGGCATTACCGTGGCAATTAAAGGTTTTATCTTACCATTATCAATAAGATCGGTGATAAGCTTTAAACGTTCACCATTTGGTCTAACCAGAGTTCTTAAGGCATGTACACCGAGTTGGGTAGCAGCATCTTGGCAGCTTAGTGCCACCAGGGTTACCAAATAACCATCTTTTTTAAGACACTTTAAGGATTGCGCTTGTACTTCATTCCCTATTGGATCAAGTACCATATCATAATCGTGACAAAGGTGTGTAAAATCTTCTTTGGTATAATCAATAACCAGATCGGCCCCTAAATTTTTAACAAGTGCGACGTTTTGTGTGGAAGCAGTACCTGCCACAAAAAGGCCATGGGCTTTGGCTATCTGCACCGCAAAACTTCCCACGCCGCCAGATGCTGCTTGAATCAGTACTTTTTGCCCCTCGTGCAGCTTAGCTTCGTCAAACAGTGCTTGCCAAGCAGTAAGGCTTGCAAGGGGCACACTGGCTGCTTTCTCAAAACTTAAAGTTTTAGGCTTTAAAGCTACCAAACTGGCCTTGGTGGTTACAAATTCGGCATACCCCCCACCCTTGCTCATATCCAACATGGCATATACTTCATCATTTTTTTTAAATTGGGTTACATTATTGCCCACTGCGTGCACAATCCCTGCCACATCGCAGCCTAAAATAAAGGGTAGCTGCATTCTGTCTTTTATGATCCCTTCACGTAATTTCCAATCTAAAGGATTGATGCCGGCAGCTTTTACATTAATTAAAATTTCATCATTATTTACAGCTGGAATGGGCGTTTCTTTCCATAGTAAGGTTTCAGGACCGCCATAATTATTTAATAGCACTGCTCTCATTGTATACTCTTCCCAGTTTGAAATGATGCTTTGTTGCCCTGGCGCGCACAAGATGCGCCTCTACATGGGGATCCGTTGTTACCCCAGTTATAGTGATTTATTTAAATGGGCGCACACAAGATGCGCCCCTACATGCGAATTCGTTCGCGCAGGATTCGCCTACTGCTGTGGTTTTTGACCTTGTGCAGGCGCCGTTGCCTCTTTGGGTCTATTCAAAGGACGCTTGCCAGCAACAATACGAAAATCCAAAGTGTCTCCACTGCGCACGACTGATATAGGATAAGCCGTATCCGGTTTCAGTTTTGCGGTAATGGTCAATACTTCAGAGGGCTCTGTAGCAGGCTTATTGTCTACGCTAACAATAATATCACCTGGTCTAATGCCAGCATTAAATGCAGGACCTTGGCGAATAACACCTGCTATGACCACACCATCTCCTTTGGGATAATTCAAGGATTTTCGCATTTCATCGGTGAGCTTGGCCACCGTAATACCTAACCAGCCTCGCGTAACATGGCCGGTATCAATTAATTCACCCATGACTTCTTTGGCTAAATTTACGGGAATAGCAAAACCAATGCCTTGAAAACCGCCGTTTCGGGTGTAAATGGCATTATTGATCCCAATTAAATTACCATTGACATCAATTAAAGCACCACCAGAATTACCTGGATTAATAGGTGCATCGGTTTGAATGAAATTTTCAAAAGTACTAATGCCAAGATCAGTACGATGGGTTGCACTCACAATACCATGGGTTGCAGTTTGACCAACGCCAAAAGGATTACCAATTGCAAACACCAAATCCCCCACTTTTAGGGCTTCAGAATCTCCCATCGCGATGACTTTGAGATTATCCAAATCAATTTTCAATATCGCCAGATCGGTTTCTGGATCAGAGCCAATCACTTTAGCCTTGGCAGAACGTCCATCTGCTAATTTAACTTTGATGTCATCGGCATCGTTGATTACATGATTATTGGTTAAAACATAACCATCTTTGGTTACGATAACCCCAGATCCAATGCCAGATTGCCCTTCCGGTGGCATTTGTCCACCAAAGAAATAGCGCATGACAGGATCGCGCGACATGGAATTGAGATCTTTAGGTGCTTCCCGGGTTGAATGGATGCTAACGACCGCAGGCTGTGCGCGTTCAATGGCTTGAGAGAAACTCGAGGGAACATTGCCATAATTGATGGGTTCATTGGCTTTTTGAAATTTAGGTTGGGCTTGGCTTGCACCCCAAAAGCCCAGTTTAGCCAGAATAATTGGCGATACGCTTGCAAAGAGTATAAAAAAGAGAAAGATTTTAATTTGTTTGAAGATGAAATGTTTATTTATCATAGTTATCACACTTTAATATAAAATTTATTATTATGCCTTTAAAAGCCTTGACTGTGCAATGTCTTTATGGCTAAAGAACCACTCGTCAGTTAATTTTAAGGACTGTATAATCCTCCACTTTAAACTTCCAGGGTAAGAAGTAAGTCTTTGTTTTAACGTTTAAGGATGGATGAAAGAAATTGACTAAACTAAAACTGCATGGCTTTAACAATCTAACTAAGAATCTAAGCTTTAATATCTACGATATTTGTTATGCTAAAACCCCACAGCAACGTAAAGAGTATATAGAATATATTGATGAAGAATACAATGCCAGTAGATTAACTGGCATTATGGCAGAAGTTACGCAGATTATAGGGGCAAACATCTTGTATGTTTCTCATCAAGATTATGATCCGCAAGGTGCCAGTGTCACCATGTTGATAGCAGAAGAACCTGTTGATAAAAAATTTATGCATTCTGAATCACCTGGGCCCTTACCGAACCATTTCGTCTCGCATCTTGATAAAAGCCATATAGCCGTTCATACCTATCCTGAAAGCCATCCGGATAATGGTATTTGTACCTTTAGAGCAGACATTGATGTATCCACTTGTGGTCTTATTTCGCCGCTTAAAGCCCTCAATTTTCTCATTCATGCTTTTGATTCTGATATTGTTACGGTGGATTATCGGGTACGGGGTTTTACCCGCGATGTGGATGGAAAAAAGCATTTTATTGATCATGGTATTCATTCTATTCAGAATTATTTTTCTAAAGATGCCTCAAACACCTATGAAATGATTGATGTGAATGTGTATCAAGAAAACATCTTCCATACCAAAATGTTACTAAAAGAATTTGAATTAGATAATTATTTATTTGGTATCAACGCCCAAAGTTTACCAACAGAGGAAGTGATACATATCCGCAAGCAGTTAAAGCGCGAAATGCAAGAAATATTTTATGGAAGAAATTTGCAAGTAGCCGTGACCAACTGATTTATTCTCTTTCCATTTTGAATTTATGCTTTGTTGCCTGCACTCACTCACCCCAGTCATGTACCAAAGCGTACACTCCTGGGGATTCGCTCGCTTGGCGCCTCGCCCAAATTCAAACTGGTTCGAGAATAGAAAATGCTCTTTCTATTTTGAATTTCGTACTTGATACGGGATTCAAAATGGAAAGAGCTAAGTTAAATCCCCAAACAACCCTTGAATGATACTTAAGGCAGCGATGCTGGCGGTTTCGGTGCGCAATATACGTGGCCCAAGCGTTGTTTGGATGAATTGATGATTTTGCATTAAAGCGATTTCTTTTTCATTCCAACCACTTTCAGGGCCAATTGCTAAACGGATTGCTTGGGGAGCTGCTAAATTTTTCACAGAATGGGCAGCAGCTGGGGCAAATAATAATGAGGTACCAGCAAAAGGTTGCGCCACCCACTGAGTGAGTAACATCGGTGCTACAATACTTGGTATTTTTGTGCGTCCACATTGCTCGCAAGCACTGATAGCAATGTTTTGCCAATGCTCTAATCGTTTATGCGCTCTTTGGGCATCTAATTTGACTGCGCTTTGTTGGGTGTATAAAGGGGTGATGCTCGTCACCCCAAGTTCGCTGGCCTTTTGAATAATAATATCCATTCTATCGCCCCGAGCTAAGCCTTGGCCTAAATGAATGGGTAAAAAAGATTCGCGTTGCATATCCTTATAAGTAAGCACTTTGGCGAAAAAGCGTTTTTTTTCGCATAAAATGCTGGCATGGTATTCACCCTGTTGACCATTAAATAAAATAAGAGGTTCACCCTCTTTAAGCCGTAACACCGTGCTTACATAGTGAGATTTTTCTTTGTCAAAGGGAATGACGTCACCACACTGTATGGCATGGGGGTAATAGAGTCTTGGAATAAACATCTTTAATACCGATAATAATCAGGCTTAAAAGGGCCATTTGGGTCAATACCTAAATAGGCTGCTTGTTCTTGCGTTAATTGGCTAAGGTTTGCCCCAATCTTCTCAAGGTGTAAACGCGCTACTTGTTCATCCAAATGTTTTGGCAACATATGCACTCCAAGCGGATAGGCGCGGCTATTTTTCCATAATTCTATTTGTGCCAACACTTGATTGGTAAAAGAAGTGGACATGACAAAACTAGGGTGCCCAGTGCCACAGCCTAAATTTACCAAACGGCCTTGCGCTAATAAAATTAAGCGTTTTTGGTTCGGGAAAATAATATGATCCACTTGGGGTTTGATATTTTCCCAGGGATATTGTTTTAAAGCGCTCACTTCAATTTCGGCATCAAAATGCCCAATGTTGGCCACAATCGCCTGATGTTTCATTTGTTGCATATGTTCGTGGGTAATCACGCGGATATTGCCAGTTGCCGTAACAAAAATATCGCCAATCGGTGCCACTTCTTCCATGGTAACCACGCGATATCCTTCCATCGCAGCTTGCAAGGCACAAATGGGATCTACTTCGGTAACACATACTTTTGCGCCAAAGCCGGCAAAGGCTTGCGCACACCCTTTGCCCACATCGCCATAGCCAAGCACCACCACGGTTTTGCCTGCTATCATGACATCGGTTGCGCGTTTAATGCCATCAATCAATGATTCTCTGCATCCATACAGATTATCAAATTTGGATTTGGTGACCGAATCATTCACATTGATAGCAGGCACTTGGAGTGTTTTGGCTTTAAAGCGCTCATATAAGCGGTGTACGCCGGTAGTGGTTTCTTCCGTAAGCCCTTTGATGTTTTTTAAAAGCTCAGGATACTTATCATGTAAAAGGTTGGTTAAATCACCGCCATCATCTAATATTAAATTTGGCCGCCAATCTTCTTTTCCTAAAAGGGTTTGTTCAATACACCACCAATATTCCGCTTCGGTTTCGCCTTTTTTGGCAAAAATCGGGATCCCTTTGGCAGCAAGCGCTGCAGCAGCATGATTCTGCGTGGAAAAAATATTACAAGAAGACCAGCGCACACTGGCACCTAATAAAATTAAGGTTTCAATGAGCACAGCAGTTTGCACCGTCATGTGCAAGCATCCGGCAATCTTGGCGCCAGTTAAAGGTTTTTCATGGCCATATTTTTCACGCAAAGCCATGAGACCTGGCATTTCAGTTTGCGCAATATCTATTTCTTTTTGACCAAAGCTTGCTAGCGTTAAATCTTCTACCCAATAATCTTGCATGGCCCTTCCTATTTAAGCTTCTTTTAAGATGTTTACTTTGTCGAGCGCTTCCCAGCTTAGCTTGATATCTTCACGACCAAAATGGCCAAAAGCAGCGGTTTGACGATAAATAGGTTTGAGTAAATCGAGCATTTTAATGATGCCTTTTGGCCGTAAATCAAAATGTTCCTGGATAAGCTGGACAAGGCGTTCATCTGTCACTTTTCCAGTGCCAAAGGTATCAACACTAATGGAGGTGGGCTTTGCCAGGCCAATAGCGTAAGCAATTTGTATTTCAATTTTATCAGCAAGACCTGCAGCGACTATATTTTTGGCTATATAACGGCCAGCATAGGCTGCCGATCTATCCACTTTGGAGGGATCTTTTCCCGACATGGCGCCTCCGCCATGATGCGCCATACCACCATAGGTATCTACAATAATTTTTCGCCCAGTAAGCCCACAATCTCCATATGGGCCGCCAATGACAAATCGGCCTGTGGGATTAATATGATAGACCGTTTGTGCGGTTAAATAGTGCTTGGGGATAACAGGTGTGATAATTTCTTCAATGATAGCTTCTTTAATTTGCGCTTGAGAAATATCGGGATCATGTTGTGCGCTCACAATAATATTATCAATGGCAAAAGGTTTGCCATTTTGGTAAAGCATAGTCACTTGGCTTTTACCATCGGGTCTTAACCAAGGGAGTACTTTTTGCTTTCTCAGATTTGCTTGCTGTTTCATTAAAAGGTGCGCATAGTAAATCGGCGCTGGCATCAGCGCAGGGGTTTCATTGGTGGCAAAACCAAACATCAAGCCTTGATCACCTGCCCCTTGTTCATGAAATTCAGTTTCATCTACACCAAGGGCGATATCTGGAGATTGTTTGCCAATGGCATTTAAAACAGCGATACATTTATGATCAAAACCCAGATCGGCTGAATCATATCCAATGTCTTTTACTACTTCTCTGGTAAGGGCTTCAATATCGACCCAGGCAGTGGTTCGCACTTCACCACCGATTAAAACCATACCGGTTTTAATAAAGGTTTCAACCGCAACTCTGGCATTGGGATCTTGTTTTAGGATCTCATCTAACACAGCATCAGAAATTTGATCGGCAATTTTATCTGGGTGTCCTTGCGAGACGGATTCAGAAGTAAAGCGTTGATCATTTGACATGATAATCCTTCTATCCATAATGGTCGTTGAGCCGAGGTTATCAGAAAGGAGACAAAAATGGCATTACTTAAGACACCCAAATGTGATTTTGGTAAAGCTGCGCCGGATTTTCGTTTACTGGGTGTTGATGGTAAGCATTATAGCTTGGCTGATTGCGCTAAAAAAAATGGCTTGCTGGTGATGTTTATTTGTAATCATTGTCCTTATGTCAAAGCTATTTTGCCGCGCTTAATAGAAGATGCCAAAGTGCTAATGCAAATGGACATCGGCTGTGTTGGCATTTGTGCAAATGATGCAACCGATTATCCAGAAGACAGTTATCAAAACATGCAACGTATTGCTAAAAGTATGGATTTTCCTTTTCCTTATCTGCTGGATGAGACTCAAGCCATAGCCAAAGCCTATGGGGCGGTGTGCACACCCGATTTTTTTGGATATAATTCTAACTTAAAGTTACAATTCCGGGGTCGGCTTGATGAAAGTGGTATAAGCCCTGCGCCAAAAGAGGCTAAGCGAGAATTGGTAGAAGCCATGAAAATGATTGTTGCAACCGGTAAAGGACCCCAAGATCAGATCCCCAGTCAGGGATGTTCCATTAAATGGCGCCATTAAACGGCAATATGGATGGGCACCTACGGGCGCCCTGCAGATTGGATGGGCGCATACGGGATGCGCCCCTACTAGTTAGATGATATAATTTGGCCCTCATTTTGGCATATCGCCCTAGGCAAAAGTTTTCTTGCCACCAGGCAATATGAGTAAATTTAATGACAAATTTATATGAGGTGCTTTTCATGGTTGCTCCAAATCGCCGTCAATTAGCCAATGTCATACGCGCACTGAGCATGGACGCCGTGCAAAAAGCCAATTCAGGTCATCCTGGCGCCCCAATGGGGATGGCCGACATTGCCCAAGTATTGTGGCAAGATTATTTACGCCATAACCCAACCAGCCCCGAGTGGCCAAACCGTGATCGTTTTATTTTATCCAATGGCCATGGTTCGATGTTGCTGTATTCTCTTTTACATTTAACAGGATATGCCCTCACCATTGACGATTTACGTGCATTTCGCCAACTGCATTCTAAAACACCAGGTCATCCTGAATTTGGCATAACGCCAGGAGTAGAAACCACCACTGGACCGCTGGGTCAGGGCATAGGTAATGCGGTCGGTATGGCCATTGCAGAACGGGTACTTGGTGCCACTTTTAACCGCGAAGGTTTTCCCATTGTCGATCATTGGACTTATGTATTTTTGGGAGATGGCTGCTTAATGGAAGGGATCTCTCATGAAGTATGTTCCTTGGCAGGCACTTTAGGTTTAGGAAAATTAATTGCCTTTTGGGATGACAATGGCATTTCCATTGATGGCCCGGTTAAACGTTGGTTTAGCGACGATACGCCCAAACGATTTGAAAGTTATGGCTGGCAAGTAATCAAAGATGTCGATGGTCATGATGCGCACAGTGTGCAAAAAGCCATAGATGAAGCAAGAAAAAATACTACACAACCTACCTTAATTTGTTGCAAAACCACGATAGGATTTGGCGCACCCAATTTACAAGGAAAAGAAAAATGTCATGGTGCAGCCTTAGGAGAAACAGAAGTTGCTGCAACAAGAGAAGCTTTAGGTTGGCCTTATCCGCCTTTTGTGGTGCCTGATGAATTAAAACAAGCGTGGGATGCACGGGAAAAAGGCGCGGCTTTACAACATGCTTGGGAAGCGCTTTTTGAACAATATGCTGCAAAATACCCACAACTTGCCAAAGAATTAAAACGTCGCTTTGCCAAAGCCTTGCCTGATAACTGGCAAGAGCACATGAGTGCCTTGTTAGCGCAAACCCAACAGCAAAGCAAGACATTAGCCACCCGCAAAGCTTCGCAATTGGTATTAGAAAGCATGGGTGAGCTTCTTCCGGAATTGTTAGGAGGTTCGGCAGATTTAACGGAGTCTAATTTAACGGCTTGGGGCGGCTCAAAAGTTATAACCCACGAGAATGCGCAAGGTAATTATATACATTATGGTGTGCGAGAATTTGGTATGGCGGCCATGATGAATGGCATGGCGTTATATGGCGGCTTTATTCCTTATGGCGGCACCTTTTTAACCTTTCTGGATTATATGCGCAACGCGGTGCGCTTAGCAGCTTTAATGCAACAACGCACCATCTTTGTTTTTAGTCATGATTCCATTGGTCTTGGTGAAGACGGCCCAACCCATCAGCCTATAGAGCATTTAACCATGCTAAGAGCAACACCGGGATTGCATACTTGGCGTCCCTGTGATGCAGTGGAAACCATCGTTGCTTGGCAAGCAGCTATAGAACGAAAAGATGGTCCCACCACCTTGTGTCTCACCAGACAGGCCGTGAGCGCACAACCGCGTACGCCCTCTCAATTAATAGATATCCAAAAAGGTGGCTATGTGCTCTTAACCTGTGAAGGTACTCCCCAAGTCATTCTTATCAGCACCGGATCAGAAGTTGAATTGTGTGTGCAAGCGGCCAAATCTTTTCAAGATAAGGGTGTTGCCATTCAAGTGGTTTCCTTACCTTGTTGCGAAGTTTTTGATAAGCAAGATATGGCGTATAGGGATAGTGTTTTAGCCCCCAATGTAAAAATGCGTCTTGCGGTGGAAGCAGGAGCAAGCTTAGGTTGGCACAAATATGTGGGAGAACAAGGGCGCATCATTGGGATAGATAGATATGGAGAATCCGCACCAGCTGCAGAGGTTTATGCAGCCTTAGGAATAACAGTTGAACATATTGTAAAAACAATAAATGACATGGTAAGTGGGGTTTTATGACAATTAAAGTCGCAATTAATGGCTATGGCAGAATAGGGCGCAACATTTTAAGAGCGTTATATGAACAAAATAGACAAAATGAAATTAAGATCGTTGCTATTAACGATTTAGGGGATACTAAAATCAATGCCCACTTAACGCAGTTTGATACCACCCATGGGCGCTTCAAGCAGGATGTCAAAGTGGGAGCCGATGGCAGCCTTATTGTGAACGGGGATGAAATTCAAGTTTTATCAGAACGTTCTCCAAGCAAACTACCATGGCGACAATTAGGCATCGATGTGGTGTTTGAGTGCACCGGACTTTTTGCAAGCTCTGAGAAAGCCAAAGCACACTTAGAAGCTGGTGCGAAAAAAGTGTTGATTTCAGCACCCGCTGGTAATGACGTGCCTACTATTGTGTATGGCGTTAACCATCAAATCTTAAAAAGCTCGGATACTATTGTATCCAACGCTTCTTGTACTACCAACTGTTTGGTTCCGCTGGTAAAACCCATTCATGATAAGTTAACGGTGCAAAATGGTTTAATGACTACCGTGCACGCTTATACCAATGATCAAGTCTTAACCGATGTGTATCATGAAGATTTGCGTCGTGCACGCTCAGCAACCCAATCTATGATCCCAACCAAAACAGGTGCAGCCAGCGCGATTGGATTAGTGCTTCCTGAACTGAAAGGAAAACTGGATGGTTTTGCTATTCGCGTACCCACGATTAACGTTTCTGTGGTGGATTTAACCGTTACGGTGGCCAAAAAAGCTTCTGTTGAAGAAGTAAATCAGATTTTGCAGGAGGCATCAGAAACTTCCTTAAAAGGCATTTTAGCTTATAACTCTTTGCCACTGGTATCTATCGATTTTAATCATAGCCCGTTTTCTGCAACCTTTGATGCCACCCAAACTAAAGTTATAGACAACTTAATTAAGGTATTGGCTTGGTATGATAATGAATGGGGTTTTTCCAATAGGATGCTAGACACTGCAATAACGATGATGCAGGTAAAATAAAAATGTTAACCATGGATTCGGTGCCATTGCATAATAAATGGGTGTTAATCCGCGAAGATTTTAATGTGCCAATGAAAGATGGCAACATAACGCATACGGCAAGGATAGATGCCACCTTGCCTACGCTCAAAGCAGCACTAGCCCAAGGGGCTAAAGTCATCGTGATGTCGCATATGGGCAGACCCACAGAAGGTGTGGTGGACCCAGCACTTTCTCTTAAACCGGTCGCGCACTATCTTAGCCAATGTTTAGCGCAACAGGTGCCGCTCTTTTCCCTTGGAGAAAAAGTGCCTACCTTGCAAGCAGGAGAAATTGCCTTGCTTGAAAATGTGCGCTTCCTGGTTGGGGAAGAACAAAATTCCAAGGAGCTGGGAATGCGTTTAGCGGCCCTAGGTGAGGTGTTTGTAATGGATGCCTTTGCCGTTGCCCATCGTGCACAAGCTTCTACTTGTGGGGTAGCACAGTATGCACCCATTGCCTGCGCAGGTCCTTTATTGCAAGCAGAATTACAAGCCATCCGTCAAGTGCTGACTACTGCCAAAGGGCCGGTGGTAGCGATTGTTGGCGGCAGTAAGGTGTCCTCTAAACTCAAACTGCTGACCAATCTTTTAAACAAAGTGGATATTTTGGTGGTTGGGGGTGGGATTGCCAATACCTTTCTTGCGGCAACGGGCATGCCGGTGGGTGCTTCCTTATATGAAGAAAATTTGGTGGACACGGCTAAAGCTATGCTAGAAAAAGCAAGCACTTTAGGCAAAACCATTTGGTTGCCAGTGGACGTGATAGTGGCACAGGAATTAAGTGACACGGCCACAGGATTGGTGAAAAGCTGCCAAGCAGTAGCAGCACAAGATAAAATTTTTGATATTGGTCCACAATCACAGGCAAGTTTACAAGAATGTCTTATGAAAGCTAAAACCATTTTATGGAATGGTCCAGTGGGTGTTTTTGAGTGCGCACCTTTTGCCAAAGGAACGCAAAGCCTAGCACAAGCAATCAGCCAATCCAGCGCATTTTCTGTGGCTGGGGGCGGTGATACCTTAGCTGCCATTGAGCAATTTCAAGTGCAGGATAAAATATCTTATCTTTCTACTGGAGGAGGCGCCTTTTTAGAAGCCCTTGAAGGAAAAACGTTGCCTGCAGTAGCTGTTTTAGAAACAAGAACAAAAGAAAGTGCCTTATGAAAAAACCTCCCAGAAGAACAAAAATAATTGCAACCCTAGGCCCTGCTACAGATTCCAAAGAAGTGATGTGCGCGCTTTTTGAAGCTGGCGTTAACTTAGTTAGAATCAATATGTCCCATGGTCAGCATGAAGCCCAAGCAAAACGCATTGCCTTAGTCCAACACTGTGCGCAAGAAACCAACAAAATTATTGGTATTTTGGTGGATTTACAGGGCCCTAAAATCCGCATTGCGCGTTTTCAAAATCCTGAAGGCGTGCATCTTAAAGAAGGAACACGCTTTACCTTAGATGCCAATCATCCTAGCGATTCAGGTAATGAACAGGTGGTTGGCTTAGATTATGTGCAATTGCCCCAAGAGGTACATGCTGGTGATCAACTGCTCCTGGACGATGGTAGGATTGTATTTAGCGTAGTCCAAGTAAAGGGCAGTGCTATTGAATGTACGGTGATAGTGGGTGGCACTTTGACCAGCAACAAAGGACTCAACCGTAAAGGCGGTGGCTTAAGTGCGCCCAGTTTAACGGAAAAAGATCTCAAAGATATTGAATTTATAGCCCAGCATGCGGTGGATTATGTGGCGTTATCTTTTCCTAAGACGGCGCAAGATATTATAGATGCACGTGCGAGGGTTCAGGAGGCAGGATCTGAGGCCAAAATCGTTGCCAAAATTGAACGCGCCGAAGCTATTGATAACATTGATGAGATCATTGAAGCAAGCGATGCGCTGATGGTCGCAAGAGGCGATTTAGGCGTGGAGATGGGCTATGCCGAGTTACCTGGGATCCAAAAATACATCATCAGCAGAGCGCGTCTTTGTGACAAAGCGGTGATTACTGCAACCCAAATGATGGAATCGATGATTAAAAATCCCATCCCCACGCGCGCAGAAGTTTCTGATGTGGCAAACGCCATCCTTGATGGCACGGATGCGGTGATGTTATCGGCGGAAACTGCCACCGGAGATTTTCCGGTACAAGTCATTAAGAGTTTAAATGAAATTTGTTTAGCCGCAGAACGCTATCGCTTAGCAGCGACTGCCAAACCGGATGAAGATCAATTCAAAAGGCATGATCAAGCCATTGCGATGGCAGCCATGTATATTGCCAACCATATTCCCATTAAAGCCATTGTGGCCCTCACCGAATCGGGTTCAACCCCATTGTGGATGTCACGGGTTCGTTCTGGGATCCCTATTTATGCGTTGAGTCGTCATCCAAAAACCTGTGGTCGTGTGACCTTATTTCGCGGTGTGTATCCCGTAGAATTTGATTTAACCCAATACAAAATTTGGGAAATCTCGCGCCATGCCTTGGCATCCTTAATTAAACTTGGCCTTTTAGAGCCAGGAGATAAGGTGATTGTTTCAAAAGGCGACATTTTAGGTATAGGCGGCTTTACTAATGCCTTAAAAATACTCAGCGCGCAACCAATTTAAAAAACCTGATGGAGAAACTGTATGGCACTTATTACTTTACGACAGCTTTTAGATCACGCAGCAGAACATGGTTATGGTGTTCCGGCTTTTAATGTAAACAATTTAGAGCAAATGCGCGCTATCATGGAAGCCGCTGACAGAACCAATAGCCCCGTCATTGTGCAAGCTTCAGCCGGTGCTAGAAAATATGCTGGCTCGCGCTTTTTGAAACATTTAATTGAAGCCGCTATTGAAGAATTTCCTGATATTCCTGTTTGTATGCATCAAGATCATGGTGCCTCTCCTGGGGTGTGCCAACAATCTATTCAATTAGGTTTTTCTTCTGTGATGATGGATGGCTCACTTCATGAAGATATGAAAACCCCTTCAGATTTTGACTACAATGTGAAGACGACCTGCATTGCTGTGGCGATGGCGCATGCTTGCGGCGTTTCTGTAGAAGGCGAATTGGGCTGTTTAGGATCGCTAGAAACTTTGGCTGCCGGCAAAGAAGATGGATCTGGTGCTGAAGGTGAATTGACCCATAATATGTTACTGACCGATCCTGAAGAGGCCGCCAATTTTGTGAAGGCAACCAAAGTAGATGCTTTGGCTATAGCAATAGGCACCAGCCATGGTGCGTATAAGTTTACCCGTCCACCCACAGGAGATATTTTAGCAATCGATCGCATCAAAGCCATTCACAAAAGGATCCCCGATACCCATCTTGTGATGCATGGTTCCTCCTCCGTGCCACAAGAATGGTTAAAGATCATCAATGAATATGGCGGAACCATGGGCGAAACCTATGGGGTGCCGGTGGAAGAAATTCAAGAAGGCATTAAACACGGCGTGCGCAAAGTAAATATTGATACGGATTTACGTATGGCGGTAACAGGCACTTTACGTCGCTTTTTTGCCACCAACGGCAAAGAATTTGATCCACGCAAATATTTAAGCGAAGCTACCAAAGCCATGCGCGATATTTGTATGGCGCGTTATGAAGCTTTTGGCACAGCAGGACAAGCCAGTAAAATAAAGCCCTTAAGTTTAGAAAAAATGGCCGAACGTTATAAAAGTGGTGCGCTTGACCCAAGGGTGCATGACTAAAAAATAAGCTGTGCACTAAAGCGGGAATATTCACCTTTAAGGTCTAATTTCCCTGACGTGCACAGCAAAAAAACAGTTTCCTTGTTTTGCATCTTCTAAGTCCAAGACTAATATGTTAGCATTTAAACTCTAAAATTCAGCAGTTTTGGAGTTAACATGTTACACCCCATTTTTGATAATGAAGACATTATAAAAATAATCTGTAATTTTCTTGAGCCTGAAGAGGCAAGTGCTTTAATGCAGGTCTGTAAAACCCTCAGTATTAATGCAAAATCCCCCGTAATATGGCACAAATATCTGAATCGCTTAAAAGCGATGGACAATAGTATTAATACCTTGAAAGGAACTGAGGACGGTGATGATTGGTGCTACAAGAGATTTGTAGATGGGGTGGCGAAAATTTCAAAGGACCAGCAGGCACACGTCACTAAGTTAAAAGAGGAAGAGGAGTACATAGGATTTGTTCCTAACCACCAACCAGCGTATGCAGAAGCATATTTTTCAATATTTAAAGATCTGGGACCAATTACAAATTTGAAAATCCTAGAAGAAAGGCACAATCGAATACAAAAAATCCAAGAATATCAACAGAAAATGACTAAAGAAGAGAAAGAAACTAAAGAATTATTGCATTTCAGTAGAAAATTACATAGTGAATTACCAGAATTATCAAAATCTTTAGAGACTTTGTATTGTGACAACAAGGTGCTACAAGGATTGCCACCATTCCTTGGGTGTGAAAGAAGTCTACAATTCTCTCATTTTCTTAGTCCTCAAGGCCATCTTGGCGGTATGCAGGAAAATCAGCAGGATAACCAGAATAACCAGGATTTTGAGGAAGATAGCGAGGATGAAGAGCATGTAGCAAACAAGAGAAAAAGAGAAGAAGAAAAGGATGCAAGTTCGTCTAAACGCCCCAGACAGCAATAAAGCTGAAAAAAATGCTTAGCCCGTAATCATGCGGGCTTTTTTTTTACTCTTATTTAAAAAATGTGCTCTTAAGACGCTGATGGAAGCGTGCAATACCCCTAATTTTTTAATGTCAAAAGACACCATATATATAGAATGTTGACAATATCTATATATGGATATATTATTTAATTATATACATATATAGAGTTTATACTTTATGACTGATATCCACCAAAATGTGTCGCTTTTTTCTAAAGTCGATCCCAAAAAACTAGGTCGGGCGGGCATGGCCTCTTTTCTTGCCATTACCGACAAATGGGAATTAAATACCAACCAAAAGCTCAAATTATTGGGCGACATTCCAGGATCTACTTTTTTTAAATACCAGAATCTGGTCAAAGATCAAAAAGACTTTAAATTAACCAAAGATATGCTCGAGCGCATTTCCTATATCTTAGGTATTTATAAAGCGCTTCATATATTATTGCCAGATGCTACAGCAGCCAATAAATGGATCTATAAATCCAATGCAGCACCTTTATTTAATAACCACTCAGCGCTAGAAAAAATGTTGGCAGGGAATGTGGTGGACTTAGCAGATGTGCGCAGATATTTAGATGGGCAAAGAGGCACAATGTACTTTTAAAAAATCATGATTGATCTAAAATGGCCAGCACACTATCGTATAATTCCCACTAAATTTCCTCCTGTAGATTTTTTTGAAAATTTAGTTAGTCATCAATTAATGGAAGAAGTTTTTTATATTGAAAGTCTAACCAATGATAGATTAAGAGAAGAAGTAGGGGATATCAGCTTAGTTGCAAGCCATGATAGAATTTCAGGTGAGGGCGCATCTTGGGTTATGGCCGCTTTTACGCATCCAGCAACCGAAGGCAGCAGATTTTCTGCTGGCAAATTTGGCATTTATTATGCAGCAAAAAGTTTAGAAACCGCCATTAAAGAAACGGTATATCATACGCAAGTATTTTTAAATTATACCAAAGAACCAAGTGGTATTCATACCAAAAGGGTCTTGCAAGGAAAAAGGATCCTCAAACCTTTGCAAGATATACGTGATAAAAAATATCAACCTTTACACCATCTTGACAATCTAACTGCATCCAGAAGTTTTGGTGAAGAGGTAAAGAGAAATAATGGCTGGGGTATTCTCTATAACAGTGTTCGCCACCTTGGTGGCGAATGTATTGCCGTTTTTCGCCCCCGGGCTATTGAGTTGCCTATTATACAAACTAAACACTTACAATATATGTGGGATGGAAAACAAATTACGCATGTGGTTGCATTGGAAAGCGTGCTCTATCAGCATAATCAAGAAACAGTATGATATTCATAATAGCTATATACACTCGACAGTTTAAAGTGAAATGGAAATGTGTTAGCCTTTCAAATCCAAAATAGTGCCGGATTTGGAGTTAGCATGTTACATCCTCTATTAAATGAAGACATCCTAAAAACAATTTGTAATTACCTGGAGCCTGAAGAGACAAGGGTTCTAATCCAAGTCTGTAAAACCCTCAACCTTCATGCGAAATCCCCCGTAATATGGCAAAAATATCTGAGTCGTTTAAAAAATATGGATATGAGTATCCATACGTTGCAAAGCCCTGGGGAGAGTGAGGATTGGTGTTATAAAAGATTTGTGGCTGGGTTTGAGAAAATTTCAAAAGACCTGCAGCAACAAATCAATGATTTTCTCGATTTTTTTAACAGCGTGGGCTTTATAGAGGAAGGGATTTTTATAAATTTCTGTGATAGTTCCTGTATAAATTTACAAAATTTCAAAGAAGCTACTAATTTGAAAATGTTGGAAGATCAGTACGATGAGCTGCAAAAATACCAAAGACAAAAAGAAAAACTAGAGAGACTGAGTGATTTCTATTGTGGTGCTGTATCACCACCAATATCTTCGTCTATACAAGTGAAAACATCATCTCCCCTGGACTGTATGCAAACTATCCGATCCTCGCTGCTAGAAATACAACCCCCAGATCACATCTTGCATGCCTACAAAAATACACTTTATCAAGATGAACAGGCAAAGCAAGAAAATCAGGAAAATATGGATTGTCAGGAAGAAAGTGTTGAGAAAACTTTACCAATAAAGAAAAAAAGAGCGCGCGAGAACGATGAAAATCCCTCTAAGCGTCATAGAACCAATACTCCATAAGACATTAGCTTAATTATTTAATATTAATTACCAACCCAAGCGAGATATAAGGCGCATTGGTATAACGCATATGATTTGGGATTGGTTGATTGTCTTTATAATCTAGCTGTAACAAACCAAGCCCAAGACGTGGGATAAGACAAAGATGTTGATTTAAGACCACTGTTTTATTTAAGCCAATTTCTGCACCAATGACCGTTAAATTGGTGACGGGAATAGGTAAGGAGATCTTCACATCGCCAAAGAGCGTATCGGAAAAATCATAAGCGCATTTTAGGCCAAAGTTAACGCCGGTGACATTAAAATTACGCGCACTGCTAATGGGAAAAGCGGAAAATTCATAATGATATTTCAGCAAATTCACTTCAAGCCAAGAAAGAAATTCAAGATGGGAAATCTTAAAAGGCATGCCAAATCCCACCGTATAGAGATGATAATTAAGGCTTGCGGCAAAAGCACTGCCTGCAGGAATAAATTTTCCATGGGTAGTCAGTGCCTCACTGAGCACCGTGTTTCCTTTAGGGGTAAAGTTATAATAATCAAACAGTAAAAAATAGTTATCACTAAAAAATGTAGCACCAAGAGTATAGAATTTATCATGATGTATATGCAATTCATCAAAACTGGGACGATGAAAACTGGTAGTGCCATTGGTGCCACCTTGCGGAGTTTGGGTAAATCCCTGCAAAGCGCCACCACTAAAATTTCCATAGAGGGAAACTTCTCTAGCCATCAGTGTGGATAGAAAGAAAAATAGAGTAATTATGCCAAGCGCTTTTATGGTGATGCGCACAATCCCATCCTTGGGAAAAATGTCATTTTAATCTTAACCTGTTTGCCCAATATTTAAGAGTTAATTTATTAATCAATTGCGAATTTATAGGTTTTAAGTCCGTCCACAAGGGATCAGCATTTATTCTATAAATATATTGTCTCTGATCATCCCAGCCTACATTTAAAGCACTGCCAATTCGTATGCCAAATTGATAAAACTGGCACACCATTTTATGTGCCCTATAGTTCATTTTGCCATAAGGATAAACAAAACTATTAATAGCGGTTTTTAATTTTTTTTGTAGTACAAGTTGAGAATAGATGATCTCTTTGCTCAGATCTGCTTTTTTATCTGCTAAATTGGCATGACTAAAGCTATGAGAAGCGATAACCACATGGCCGCTTTGTGACATTTCATGGAGTTCTTCCCAAGTACAAAAGGGCACTTTTTCTGCAAGAAGAGGATTTTCCATGCCTTGGACATAAGGGACACTTAATCTTTCTTTGGCGCTAACTTGGGTTTTATCTACAATATATTGCACAGGAACTGCCAAAACCGCTTTTATGTTGTGATGGCGCAATAAGGGAAACACATCATGATAAAAATCATAATAAGCATCATCAAAGGTTAAACATATCGCAACAGGACAATCTGGCAATGGATCCCCTGGAACCACTATGGGAAAATTGTTCACAAGATAAGTCAAATAAGGTGCAAAATGTTGTGGCAAAAAACCTTGGGTTGCATCATTGATCCTATGGAACATTAATGTGATGACGCGCGGTGTTTTTTTCAATTATCACCCATTTTTTGTTTCCCATAAATACATGAGCTTTAGATAACGATAAAAAGTGCCTTGGGCATTACTGATTGCCAGTAATAATCCTTCTCTACCATCCAAAAACCCTAACTTCAAGACATACCCACGCAAAAATGACCAAAAGCTGCGGGACAATGCAGTTAAGAGCGAGGATTTTTTTCCTTTGGTGAGTAAAGTATTGGCACTTTGACTGGAATAATCATTCATTTTATGAATCATGGCATGAAGGTGTAAAAAGGGATGGTGCAGGATATGGTGCTGTAGTTTGCCAACCTGTCCTTCTACTTTTAAATGGCAATGTACAATGTTTTCGGTAAATTGTGCTTTTCCTCGTAAAAAAAGCCGAATATGCGATTCACCGCGCCAATCGCCAAAACGAATTTTCTTGCCGCAATAGGTCGATTGATAAGGTATATCAAAGGCGCTAAAAGTGGTGTGCTGGATAGCGTGTTGCATTTCTTGTGCTAAAGGCACACTGACACGTTCATCGGCATCCAGACACAGCACCCAGTCGCCAGTGGCTTTTTGTAAAGCGCGATTTTTTTGTGGACCATCCCCTGGCCAATCTGCGGTGATAGTGACTTTATCGGTGTAGAGACGACACAGCGCAGCGGTATCATCTGTACTGCCTGAATCAAAGACAATAATTTCATCGGCAAAAGCGACGCTTTTTAAACAATCGACTATATTGTGGGCTTCATTTTTGGTGATGATGATCACAGATAATTTTGTCATCTAAATTATAAAATTTGGTTAATTTAAATAAAATCATAGCGGATTTAGACATTAATGAGAATGTGACTCGGACTTTTAACTCAAAAAGAGTTAAAATGCTCGCGTATTTTGGATTGAGGATTGAAATATGGCTTGGCGTTACCTACGGTGGTTTTATAGCATTGCCTTTACTTGTTTGCTTCCTTATGTATTTTTCCGCCTGTGGGTTAGAAGTCTAAAGTTTAAGGGATATAGATATAGGTGGCTAGAACGCTTAGGGTATGTTCCCTTACCACCCTTGGAAAAGGTATTGTGGGTGCATGCTGTTTCAGTCGGAGAAGCAGTAGCTGCTATTCCCTTAATTCACCGCATTCGCCAGCAATACCCGCAAACGCCCATCTTATTTACAACAACTACGCCAACTGGCTCAGAAAGAGTGCAGGCTGCCTTTAAAGATGTGCTGGGAAAACAAATTTATCATTGCTACCTGCCCTATGATTTGCCTTGGGCCTTAAATACCTTTTTGGGCAGAATCAAACCAAAATTATTGGTGCTGATGGAAACAGAGATATGGCCAAATTTATTACAAGCCTGTAACCAAAGAAATATACCCGTATTGATAGCCAACGGTCGTTTATCACCGATTTCTGCACGTCGTTATCAGTGGCTTGGTTCTTTTATGAAAGACTTGGTGCAACCTATTTCTGGCGTTGCGGTACAAAGCAGTCTTGACGCCAGTAGATTTCAAAATTTAGGAATTAAACCTGAAAATATTTGGGAAACAGGAAATATAAAGTTTGATCTACAATTGCCCAATTATTTGGCTGAGGCAGGGCAAGAATTACGCCGTGAATTAGGCACTAATAGAATTATCTGGATTGCAGCCAGCACCCATGAAGGAGAAGAAACCTTAGTCATGGATGTTTACCGCGCCCTTAAAACGCGTTTCACAGATTTACTTTTATTTTTAGTGCCAAGGCATCCAGATAGGTTTAACAAAGTGGCTAATTTGTGTACTGAACGTGGTTTTAACATGGTACGACGAAGCCAAAAACAGCCCCTTGATAACACGGTCGATATCTTTTTGGGAGATACGATGGGTGAAATGCCATTATTTTACGCAGCAAGCGACATTGCTTTAGTTGGTGGTAGTTTTGTGCCAGTGGGTGGGCATAATTTACTCGAGCCAGCAGCACTGGGGATCCCGGTTTTAACTGGTCCTATTTTATTTAATTTCGTTGCTATCAGTGAGATGTTAACTCAGGCAAAGGGGGCAACGATTGTACACAATGAAAATGAACTGAAAGAACAGCTGACGTTGTTAATTGAAAACACCACTTTAAGACATGCTCAAGGGCAAAAAGCTAAAACGGTAGTAGAAGAAAACCGAGGGGCATTAGATAAACTGATGAACCTGATTGATTCTTTCTGGCTTAAGCACCCTCAACAAATTTCGATATAGGGCAATTCGTGCGGGACATAGGAGAATAATGATTGAAATTATTCTTTTTTGTCTGGCATCTGTCCTACTTCATTCGTAGGTGTAGTAGTGATGGTAGTAGTTGTAGACCCAGAGGATGAATCAGAGTATGCCGAAGAATAACTTTCCTCCGTGGCAGGTGCTTCAATCAAACAGGTAACGGCATACAAGTCATCTGAAGTCAGCGTGCCAGCCTTTTGCTTTAAAATTAATCCTTGTAAAAGATAATCATAACGGGCTTGGGCATGTTCTCTAATTGCATTGAGCAAGAGCGTTTCAGCATTCAGCACATCTACAATGGTACGGGTGCCTGCTTCATAGGCGGCTTGGGTAGCTTTCAGGGAACTTTCGCTTGAAATCACGGCTTGTTTGAGCGCATCCACGCGGCTAATAGCGGTATTTACGCCACGAAAAGCTTCCCGACTTTCAGCATCCGCTTGGCGTTGTTGTTGCACCAATCTTTCCAAGGCTTCACTATAACGAGAACTGGCTTCTCTGGTCTTGGAAACGACAGCGCCGCCTGCAAAAATAGGCATGGAAACATTTAAAGTGACGCTGCGGCTATAGGTTAAATCCGCAAAAGGTGGGTTGCTTTTATTGCGTTGTACATTGCCTTGCACATCAATGGAAGGAAAATGTCCAGCAGCTTGCACCCCAATCGCAGACTTGAATTGAATGGCATTTTCTTTAGCGGTGATAACATCTAAATTGTACTGATGTGCCATATCGACCCACTCTTCTTGTTTATTAGGGGAAGGGGGTAACAAAGGTAATTTCTTTTGGATAGGGAATAAAGTGATGTCTTCAATGGGTTGACCGACAATTTGTCGTAATTTTTCATATTCATCGGCAACGGCATTTTTGGCAGAAATTTCTGTAGCAACCGCATTATCATAACGGGATTTTGCAGTTTCAACGTCCGTGATAGCAATGAGCCCAACCTCAAAGCGTTGTTTGGCTTGTTCATATTCTCTTTTGAAGGCTTTAACTTGTCCTTTGGCATAATCTAAGTCATCAATAGCCGCCAAAATATTAAAATATTGGGTAGAAACTCGAATGATTAGTGCTTGAGCGGCACTTAAATAAGCAGCTTGCGCGCCTTTGACAATATGACGTGATTGCTCCAATTGCGCCCAATGTTCCGGGTGATAAATGGGTTGGGTTAAGGTGACCCCATAATTTTGGGTGTTATAACCTCCTTTAGGAACTAAATTGTTTAGCGATGCTTGCGTCGTTTCGGTGCCCGTGGTTTGATAATTCCCTGATATAGTGGGAACCATTTGTGCCAAAGCTTGAGGAAATTTTTGCTCATTAGCTTGCAGGGCATAGTAAGCTTGTTGCAGCGTAGGATCGCTTTGCACTGCCAAGCGATAAACCTCCGTTAAACTTGAAGCGTGTACACTTTGTACCCAGCCTATCAGTATTAATATATAAAAACGCAACGAACCCATACTTCACCTAATTAAAATTGAAATTTTTTCGGTTGTGGCGCATGAATTAACGCAGGTACAACCGTTTCAAAGAGCGTATGGGTAGTAAATTCAGATTTTCCATGATATTCAATAACCACTGCTCTCATCGAAGGGGCAATACCGGTAATCGCAAACAGCCTGCCATTAGGCTTTAATTGCTCACAAATTTTTTCTGGCACCCCAAGCGGATAGGAGCCTGTTACAAAAATCACATCATAAGGCGCAGAATCTGCCCAGCCAAAAACCCCATCTCCTTGCGTTAAAGTTAGTTTGCGCGAAGAGCAGGTTTTTAAATTTAATTCTGCTTGCGCAAGTAAGGTGGGTTGAATTTCCACACTTATAATGTCATCGGCCAGTTTAGCCAAGCATGCGGTTACATAGCCGGTGCCCGTGCCCACTTCTAGTACTTTTTCATGGCCTTTTAAATTTAGGGCTTGTAAGGCTCGACCAACTACTTTAGGCGACAACATGGTTTGGCCTTCGCTTAAAGGAATATCCGTGTCACTATAGGCAAGATTATGAAAGGCCAATGGCACAAAATTTTCTCGGGAGATCTCGGTCATCACGCTTAAGATTTTTTCATCAATCACATGCCAAGCTCGGACTTGTTGCATGACCATGTTAGCGCGCGATTGTTGAAAGTTCATTTTTTCTTCCAAGATAGTTGTATAAATACTTTTTTAAAATGATTAAGCCCGCATCCTACCATATTTCTGTTCTCAACAAACCTGATCGCATTGCCTTAACTTGAAATTGTCAATTCAAATGACCCTCGGTAGACTTTGTATCCATAGCGGGTATACCGGAGGATGCTGATGACAGCGTTTTGGACACCCTCATGGCAACATGAGGCAGTTGAAATTAAGTCTAATAACTATATACATAAAGGATTTTACCATATTCAAGAATGTATTTTGCGTCATAAATGTTTTTCAGGAGAATGGAGTCCTTGGTTAAAAAGAGAACAAATCAAGTCACGGGATGCAGCGGCAGTGCTCTTGGTGGATAGTCAAGAACACCAGTTGGTACTGGTTGAGCAATTTCGCGTAGGCGTATTGAATCGCCAGCCCGAGAATCCCTGGTTGCTGGAAGTGGTGGCAGGATTATTGGAAGAAAATGAGGCCCCACAAGAAACCATGGTGCGTGAAGCGCAAGAAGAAGCAGGCTGCAAAGTACAAGATTGGATGATAATTGGGGAGTTTTACAATAGCCCCGGCGGCTTTGCTGAAAAAACCACTTTATTTTGTGGCTTAGTGCAAGCCAAGGGCGTCAGTGGCATTCATGGGGTGGGCACAGAACATGAAGATATCCGCGTGCATGTTTTGGATATTGCTGCTACCTTATCGGCTTTTAAGGCTGGTACCCTATTAACTAGTTCTTCAACCGTGATAGCGTTACAATGGTTAGCGCTCCATTGGCAAGTACATCCTTTTTTTCTTAACAGGAAAATATAGCAAAAAATATGGCAAAACAAGCATACAATGCAAAAGCAATAGAAGTACTCAGTGGCCTTGATCCAGTGCGCAAACGCCCAGGGATGTATACCGATACCAGTCGTCCCAATCATTTGGCGCAAGAGGTAATTGATAATAGCGTGGATGAAGCCTTGGGAGGCCATGCCAGCGACATTACCGTAATAGCCCATAAAGATGGTTCTTTATCGGTTAAAGATAATGGACGTGGTATGCCGGTAGATATGCATCCAGAAGAAAAGCTCACTGGCGTAGAACTTATTTTAACGCGCCTACATGCTGGGGCTAAATTTTCAGATAAAAATTATGCCTTTGCTGGGGGCTTGCATGGTGTGGGCGTTTCAGTCGTAAATGCTTTGTCCAAAAAATTGGAAGTCAGTGTTTATCGCGATGGCAAACAATATGATATGTCCTTCAAAGATGGGCACACGCACACCAAACTGAAAGCCATTGGCGCAACAGCAAAAAAACAAACCGGTACCTTCTTGCGTTTTTGGCCTGATCCCAAATATTTTGATAATCCTAAGTTTTCTATCCCCAAATTAGCCCATGTGCTTAAAGCTAAAGCCGTTTTATGTCCTGGTTTAACCATCCATTTTGAAGATGAAACAGAAGGCACATCACAAACTTGGCATTATGCAGATGGTTTATCTGCTTACTTGAAAGAAAGCTGCCAGGACATGGTTTCTTTACCTGAACAACCTTTTGAAGGGAATTTTGAAAGTGAAGCGCAAACGGCGGCCTGGGCCGTGGTTTGGTTACCTGAAAACGGTGAAATTCTCACTGAGAGTTATGTGAACTTAATTCCAACCGCGCAAGGTGGTACCCATGTCAATGGGTTGCGAACTGGCTTATTAGAAGCAATGCGCGAGTTTTGTGAACGGCGCAATTTATTGCCCCGGGGAATTAAATTAGCACCGGAAGATGTGTGGGAACGTTGCAGCTATGTGCTTTCAGTAAAAATGCGGGATGCCCAATTTTCAGGACAAACTAAAGAGCGTCTATCATCAAGGCAATCTGCCGTATTTGTCTCAGGCGTGGTTAAAGATGCCTTTAGCTTATGGTTGCATCAGCATGTGGAACAAGGTGAGCAATTAGCACAATTGGTAATAAATTTTGCACAAAATCGTTTACGTCAAGGAAAAGTAGTAGCCCGTAAAAAACTTACTCAAGGGCCTGCTTTACCTGGCAAATTAGCAGATTGTTCCAGCACTGATCCCATGCAAGGGGAATTGTTTTTAGTAGAGGGCGATTCTGCGGGAGGCTCTGCTAAACAAGCTAGAAATAGAGAATTTCAAGCGGTTATGCCCCTGCGTGGTAAAATCCTCAATACTTGGGAAGTGGATAGCCAAGAACTTCTTGCCTCGCAAGAAGTACATGATATTGCGGTGGCCATAGGGCTTGATCCTGGCGAAAAAGATTTAAGTAAATTACGTTATGGTAAAGTCTGTATTCTGGCAGATGCCGACTCAGATGGCCTGCATATTGCGACCTTATTGTGCGCTTTATTTTTAAAGCACTTTCCTGCATTAGTGGAAAAAGGCCATGTGTTTGTGGCCATGCCACCTTTATACCGAATCGATATTGGTAAAGACATTTATTATGCTTTAGACGATGCCGAAAAAGAAGGATTAATCGATCGTATCAAAGCTGAAAAGAAAAAAGGCAAAATTAATGTGCAACGCTTTAAAGGCTTGGGTGAAATGAATCCTTTACAATTGCGTGAGACCACCATGGCGCCTGATACCAGACGCCTGTTGCAATTGCATCTTTCTGATCCCAGCAATGCGTTTTCCATGTTTGATATGTTATTAGGAAAAAAACGCGCCTCGGATAGGCGTCAGTGGTTAGAAGATAAAGGCGATTTAGCCCAAGTGTAGGAATGTGTGTGGAGAAAATGAATGACTGAACCTACCATCGTGGAATTTGAAGGGGTTGAACGCCAACCCATTGAATTTTTTACTGAGAAAGCATATTTAGATTATTCCATGTACGTTATTATGGACAGGGCTTTGCCACACCTTGCGGATGGTTTAAAGCCGGTACAGCGACGTATTATTTATGCCATGTCAGAACTAGGGCTGCATGCCGTTGCTAAATACAAAAAATCAGCGCGCACCATTGGGGATGTTTTAGGTAAATTTCATCCGCATGGTGATAGCGCTTGTTATGAAGCGATGGTTTTACTGGCCCAACCTTTTTCTTATCGCTATCCTTTGATAGATGGTCAGGGGAACTGGGGCTCGGCGGATGATCCCAAATCGTTTGCAGCGATGCGCTATACAGAGGCAAGACTATCTGGATTTAGCGAAGTATTTTTAAAAGAGCTTGGTCTTGGTACGGTGGATTGGATCCCCAATTTTGATGGTACCTTAGAAGAGCCCAAAATGTTGCCAGCACGGGTGCCAACTTTATTGTTAAACGGCACCACCGGTATTGCAGTAGGGATGGCAACGGATATTCCACCGCATAATCTACAAGAAGTGGTCAATGCTTGTATACATCTTTTAAAGAAGCCCAAAGCGTCATTAGAAGACATTATGGGCATCATTCCTGGGCCAGATTTTCCAACCGATGCAGAAATTATCACACCAAAAGAAGAGCTGCAAAGAATGTATAAAACTGGCCAAGGCAGCTTAAAAATGCGTGCCAAGGTGGTGTTTGAAGAGGGCAATATAATTATCACCGCCTTGCCCCATCAAGTGTCAGGAAATAAGGTGCTAGAACAGATTGCCGCGCAAATGCAAGCCAAGAAATTACCGATGCTGGCAGACTTGCGCGATGAATCGGATCATGAAAATCCAACCCGTTTGGTATTGGAACCGCGAAACAATCGTATTGATAAAGATGCTTTATTATTACATTTATTTGCCACGACCGATTTGGAAAAAAATTATCGCGTCAATATGAATGTGATAGGACTTAATAATCGTCCCCAAGTCAAAGGGTTGATAGCGCTTTTACAAGAGTGGCTGGTTTTTAGAACCCAAACCGTAGTCAAACGCTTAACCTTTCAATTAGAAAAAGTACAAGCGCGCTTACATATTTTAGATGGTTTATTAATTGCCTTTCTGAATATCGATGAAGTGATTGAGATTATTCGCAAAGAAGATAATCCCAAGGCAGTTTTGATGCGCCGCTTTGGCTTATCGGATATACAAGCAGAGGCTATTTTAGAGTTAAAACTGCGACATTTAGCTAAACTCGAAGAGCAAAAAATTCGCGCTGAGCAAAAAGAATTGGCAGCAGAGCGTGATAAATTGCAGCAAACTTTAGAGTCAGATACAAAATTGAAAAATCTGGTCAAAAAAGAACTGGAGGAAGATAGTGAACGTTTTGGTGATAAACGTCGTACCCCAATCGTAGAGCGCGAACAAGCACAAGTTATGAAGGACGTGGATAAAGGACCTGCTGAGCCTTTGACCATCGTCTTATCTTCCATGGGATGGGTAAGAGCGGCTAAGGGCCATGAAGTACAAGGCACGGATCTGAGTTATAAAGCCGGTGATGGCTTTTTCATGCAATTACGGGCAAAGACTAATGATGCGCTGTATATTTTAGACTCATCGGGTAGAAGTTATATGCTGCTTGCTAATACCCTACCTTCTGCGCGCGGTCAGGGTGAACCTTTAACTTCCAAATTAAAACCAGAAGGCGGCGCCACTTTTGTTGGTATGATAGTGGGACAAAGTGATGAGCAGGTGCTGGTGATGTCAGATAGAGGATATGGGTTTATTGCAAAATTGGAAGATTTGGCTACGAAAAACCGCAGTGGTAAAGCATTGTTAAAAGTATCGAATGGCGCAAAAGCACTCTGTCCTGTGGGAATATTGAAAACCGATCTGCGTATTGCCATGCTGACCAATGAGGGGCGACTCTTAATTGTGGATCTAAGCGAATTTGCCCAAATGAACAAAGGTAAAGGTAATAAAATGGTACAAATTGCTCAAGCCTCAGATCCCGCAGAGCAAGAGCTGTTGATTGCCATGGTTGGACTTTCTCCTAAAGAAGGTTTATCCGTGCAGGCGGGACGTCGCCAGTTAACGTTAACTCCAAGAGAACTTGATCAATATTTAGGGGAGCGTGGAAAACGCGGGCAAAAATTGCCAAAAGGTTTTTTACAGGCAACCACTTTGGCGCGTGTAATTCCTTAAATTTAAGAATTAATAGTATTGAGCGTCACGTTGGTGATCCCCCAAAGGGTATCTACAATCACGCCATAAGCTGCTGCTTGTAGTGCAGTAAAGAGCACACAGGTGGTAGCTTCTTTTAGGGTGATAAGTTTTTTGTTGTAACAGTGGTTGGCGTAAAGCCCAAGCCCTAGCACACCTACTACAAAACCAACGGTTGCTCCGGCAACGGCAAAATCATCGGTTACCCAACCTTCAATAAAGGCACCAGCCGCGACAAAGCCTGATTCAGTATAGGTAAGGGTACGCACGTTGTTCTCCAACATATAACAAGTTGGACAACTTTATCATCTTGTGCCGTTTTGAGGTAGCATCTACAGGCATTTTTATCGGCTTGGAACAACCGTTAGTCTTTAAGACTTTATATTAGGCGCGTTCTATTTTGCAGTTCCTGCTCTATGGATAAAGGTTGTTTTTCTTCTTCCTTAGATGGTGCTAAGGAGCGATAGCGCAGTTCTGTTTGCTTGGATACACCCAAGGTTTGATTCTCCGCATCGAAGACGTTCAAATGCTTATTTAAGGCATTGGACAAATGATTATCCAATTGGATGTGTTCTTGTTCTGGTGCATGACTATGACGCACAATCCCAAGACCCCTTGCAAGACCCCTTGCCATAAATGAAAGCACATTGGTGAGTACACGTGCAGCGATGAGTGCACAAAAAGTTAAGGGAAAGGCTAATAACGCACAACCCCCAAGAATGAGCAGCGCTCCAAATGGCGCGCTCATGAATGATAAATTAATGATGGGTGCAAGTAATACACCTAATCCTTGCGAATAATAAAAAAGTCCCATAACCAGCATTGAGAAATCTTTTACACATTCCAGTACGCTTAAAACACGCAGTACATAAGCCATACCTCTACTGAGATTATCATGGTAGGGATCCAGTATCTGGAACACACCAATTATCAGCAAAAAAGGTAGAGAGCTTAAGCCTATAGCCAAGATCCCAGGTATAGCCAAGGGCGCAAATAGCCACATAAGTGCAATTATCAGCACATGCTTAGCGATTTCACCAGCAGAGCTTTCAGGCTTTCGTACAAATGGATAGCAGATTATTTGCTTGAATGTAAAAAATGTCGCTATAAAAAGCACCTGTATCCATTCGATCATAATTGGTATATGTAACCAAAAAAGTAAGCCATAACCCAATTTTGCAAACCATCGGGCATTTGGTGTAGGCATAAAAGCCATTTCTTCCATATTGTTTGTGTCATGGGCAGAAAGCCACAATCTATGTATGCTAAAACGAAATGAAAATAAAATTTCATTATTGGTTTTACAGAATTGTTGCCAATTCGTTAACGCAGGCGGCGGCGGCGGTGGCGGTGGTGGTG
>JADMIO011583392.1_pt1 | contig 46662 bp, 39 predicted proteins | sample 8958161 | NCBI WGS metagenome assembly JADMIO01 (sample SAMN16585339, study PRJNA669376) | soil metagenome | isolation source: Crop rotation soil | place: USA: Cullars Rotation, Alabama | collected 2011
GCCGCGACTTCAAGTCACGTGAATTCCAAGCTTCGGATCCCACTGTGCTGGAAAGCGCGTGCGCGACCTCTATCCAAGTGATGCTGCGTTCGCCGTCGCCGCCCTCCTCGGGGGTCGGCACCCAGCCGTACCGGTGCGCGACGAGCACGACTAGGACGGAGCAGCCGTCTATGTACTCCTTGCATTCCTCGACGGACGGCCTACCGCTCACGACCCAGTCCCTGTGGTCGATGGCTATCCACTGGATTTTGCGCACGACGTCTGCCACCACGTCGGCGTGGGCCATAAGGTCTTCGGCGGTGTAAGAGATGAAAACTCTCGGAGGGGTGAGCGCCATTTTAGAGCCTCGTGGGACAGAGTAGAGAAAGCCTTGTAAGGCGGAGTCTAAAACTTTGGAGCCGCGGTCTGCCACAAATATTTTAGGCGCGGCCAATGCTCACTGTGCCTTGGCCGTCTCGTCGCAGAGCCAGCGTGCGATGAGTTCGCCCGCGGCGGCGTGGCCGTCCGCGTTCCAGTGGCCGTTGCCGAGTTCGCGCCCGAAGCCGTGCAGGAAGAGTCTGCGCTCTTCGGCGTAACGTTGAAGCTCGGGCGCGAGGTTCAGGACGGGGAAGCCCTCCCGCTCGCCGAGCGCGCGGAAGCGACGCTCCGGGTAGAAGAGGTCTTCGACGCCGAGGCGTTCGGCGAACGCCTTGCGCGCCTGTGCTTCGGGGTAGACCTGTATGCCGTTGCTGAGCGTGACGACGTAGAAGCGCGCGCCGTGCCCTTTGACCTCGGCGTTCATAGTCGCCACGAGCTTCTCGGTAACGGCCCAGGCGTCGCGCCAAGTGTCGTCCGAAGGCTCGCGGTAGACGACGTTCGCCGCGCCGAGTTCGTCGGTCGGCGCGCCTTGCTGTTGTGTCGAGGGCGTCTGCGGTTGGGCGGGCGCGTCCCGTTGTTTCTCTTGAACGTCGCCGCCGTGTCGCCAGGCGTCGAGTCGAGACTTGAGCGCGACCTGCGCGAGGTGTATCGCCTGAACGAAGCGCAGGTGGTCGCGGAGCCAGCGCCCGGCGCGGTTGAGCGCGGAGTCTCGCAGCCGGAAGGAGCGCACGTCGCGGAAGGAGTTGTCCGGAACCAACTGGCCGTCGCGCAGTGTGAAGTAGGGAATCTCGTCCGCGAGTTTGAGCGCGTGCGAGTTGTCGAGCACGTCGTTGTTGGTCGTCACCGCGAGCAGCACGATGTCGGGCGAGTAGGCCCAAACTTTCTCGCGCAGGGTTATCAACTCCTGCGCCGTCCCGTAGCCCGAGACGCCGAAGTTTATGACCTCGACGCGCCGCCCCTGAAGCGGCTGACAGCCTTGAAGGCGTTGCCCCATCACCCACCAGAAGGCCTTCTCCTGCGGAACCTGAAAGGCTTCGGCGTAAGAGTCTCCGACGACTGCGATTCTGAGAGTCTCGGGCGGCTTCACCTTCGTGTGCTCGCGGTCGCGGAGTCCGTCAGAATTAATCTTGACGAAGGCCTCGCCCTCCTTCCTGTACCAGCCTTCCATGTTCGGCTTGAGCGCGTAGCCGCGCGACGCGTCCGGCTGGTAGAAGATGGGGTACGTGAAGCCTATCGCGCGCAGGAACAGCTCGAAGATGAGCAGGCCGACGAGCAGGCTCGACGCGACGACCGCGAGCTTGACGCGGAAGGACGGGCGGAGTCTCTCCTCTTGAACGTTACTGTCTGCCGTCATACCTGTTCGGAGGCCGAGCATACAACGCCGGCGCGCGTCACATAAAGTTAACCGGGCGCGCGGCGCAGAAAGTTGTTCAAAGGCGGGTGCGATTCGTGTATGCTTCCCGCCCGCGCGCGCCCCGTGCGAGGGGGCGCGCGCCACTCCCGAACATGCACCCGCACGTAATCCTTAACAGGCGCGTCATGGACGCGTCGAAGGCGCGCCTGCCCGCGGTCAACGCGGCCACGCTCTACGGTCGCGGCGTCTTCACGACCGTCGCGGTACACAAGGGCCGCGCGTTCCAGTGGGACGCGCACTGGGCGCGCCTGCTCGCGCACGCCGAGCGCGCGGGGGTCGAGTGCGACTTCGGCGACAACGAGACGGCGCTCATGCTCGCGCGCCTGATTGAAGTCAACGAGGTCGAAGAGGGCCGCGCGCGCGTGCTCCTACTCTCGCGCGCCGTGCGCGGGCGCTGGCGCTACGAGGGCGAAGAGGGGCGCGCGTCCGACTTGCTTATGATGACCTCGGAGCCGTGGCCCGCGCCGGAGACTCTGGCGCTCACGGTCTCGCCCTACCGCGTCAACTCCTGCTCGCCGCTCGCGGGCGTAAAGACCCCCGGAAACCTTGAGCGCGTGCTCGCGTGGGAGGAGGCGCGCGGGCGCGACTTCGACGAGGCCGTGACAATCAACGAGCGCGGCGAGGTCGTCTCGGCGACGACCGCGAACATCTTCTGGGTGAAGAACGGCACGGTGCACACGCCCGCGCTCGCGTCGGGCGCGGTCGCGGGCACGACGCGAGCCTGCGTGCTCGAACTCGCGTCGGACGCAGCCGTCCCCGTGGTCGAGGGCACGCACACGCTGCACGAGTTGGGCGAGGCCGAAGAGATTTTCCTGACCTCGTCCGCCGTCGGCGTCGCGCTCGTCACCTCCTTCGACTTCCGCACGTACACGGTTCCCGTCGGGAGCGTCGCGCTCCGGCTTCGCGAAGCCTTCAGGCAGTTGACGCTCAACCCCGCGGCGGCTGAGGAGGCGGCGCAGACGCGCGAGCGCGAGCAGGCGGAGCTTTGAAGTCTGAGGCGTAGGGCCCTGAATCGGGTTGTTAAGATTGTTGCGCCGCGCGGGCCTGTTTTGTGCTAATCTCGCCCGCGCCAACCTTAGAACAAGAGCACAAACCGGAGGACACAGATGTTCGAGCCAACTCTCCATCTCCCCCTGAGCCTCGCGATGTTCGACGGCATCTTCCACGCGCCGAGCGGCGGCGAGATTACGAGGATGATCCTGCGCTGGTCGCACTTCGTCGCGGGCATCACCTGGATAGGGATTCTCTACTTCTACAACCTCATCAACGTCAACTTCATGAAGGCGCTCGACGGGCCGACGAAGAAGATCGTCGTGCCGGAGTTAATGCCGCGCTCGCTCTGGTACTTCCGCTGGGGCGCGCTCGTCACGGTCGTCGCGGGCTTCGGCTACTACGCGATGTACATCCTGCGCGGCGACGTGACGAACGCGAACGCCGCGGGCGCGGGCGCGAGCTACGTGGTCGTCTTGATTGTGTGGCTCCTGATCGCGTGCATAACCTGGGCCATATACAACTTCGTACTGCTGCCGCACCTCTCGAAGGACGGGAAGATTCTTGCAATCGCCGTCGCGGGCCTCGTCATCGCGATGGGCGTCGCGATTGTCTGGTGGCTCGACTCGCAGTTGACGGGCACGGCTGCGGGGCGGCCCGATCACCTCGCGAGCAACAAGACCTTCTCAATCGGCATCGGCGGCGCGCTCGGCATCATCATGCTCCTGAACGTCTGGGGCGTGATTTGGCCCGCGCAGAAGCGCATCATCGCGGCGACCGCCGCGGGCACCCCGCCCGACGCGGCGCTCGCGCGCAGGGCCTTCCTCGCCTCGCGCACGAACGCATGGCTCTCGCTCCCGATGCTCTTCTTCATGGGCACGTCGCACGGCGACTGGATAATCCTCGGACGCAACGCGAGCTAGAGGCCGGAGGTCAAAGGTCAGAGGTCTGTAAGCGCGCCCTTCGTCAATCAACGTTGACGAAGGGCGCGCCGTGCGTGAGGCTCGTCTACCGGCCTCCGACCCCTCTTTTTGCCTTTTGCCCTTTTACTTTTGCCTTCCAACTGGGGGTATAATCCCCACAGGACTTCAAACGGACAATTCAGCAGGCTTTCGGGCGGCGCGCGTCCGTGTACGCGCGCGCTCGGGTTTTGCTCGCGATGATCTCAAGGAGGAAGGCATGGCAGACATTAAGGAGTACAAGGCGAAGCAGTTCGATTTGAGCGGACTGAACGGGATTTCAGACCAGACGCTTGAGATGCACTTCAAGCTCTACGAGGGTTACGTCACGAACACCAACACTTTGACGCGCAAAATCGCGGAGATTTTGTCGGACGGCAAGGTAGACCAAGAAGAGATGCCCGCCTACTCGGAGCTGACGCGCCGCATGGGCTTCGAGTACAACGGGATGGTCTTGCACGAGTGGTACTTCGGCAACATGAAGAAGGGCTCGACGACGACAGACCCCGAGACGGGCTCGAACTTCTACAGACTCGCCGAAGCGTCGTTCGGCTCGTACGAAATCTGGAAGGCGGACTTCATGTCGGTCGGCAAGATGCGCGGCGTCGGCTGGGCGGTCTGTTACCAAGACCCGGTCAACGAGCGGCTCTCGAACCACTGGATAACCCTGCACGAGGTCGGGAACGTCGCGGGCTTCCTTCCGGTTCTCGTGATGGACGTTTGGGAGCACGCATTCCTCCTCGACTACAAGCCGGCTGAGAGGCCCAAGTACATCGAGGCCTTCTTCTCGAACATCGACTGGGCCTCGTGCGAGCAGCGCTTGCAGCAGGGCGTCATCTCGCGCCCCGCCGCGGCAGCCGCTTCCACAAAGGCGGAATAAGATACAGGTCGGTACCGCCCGCTGTAGCGTGCGGCCTTCATGCCAACGAGCCGCACGCCGCCGCGGGCGGTACCGACCTGCCTTCCCATCAATCAGCATCCACCGGAGGCAATAGATGAAACTCTCTCGACTCCTGCTCATCTCTTTCGCGCTCGCGCTTCCGCTCTCGCTCGCGGGCTGCTCTTCGGACATGAACGCGAACAACTCGAACGCGAACGCGAACGCGGCGGCGTCGCCGAGCCCCGCGACGCAGACGCTCTCGGAGGCCGAGCGCCCGCAGAAGATAAAGGACATGATGCAGCAGCGCGGCGAGCAGGACTCGGCCTCGCCCACGCTCAAGATAGTCGAGCCGAAGGAGGGCGCGACCGTCACGGGCTCGGACGTCAAGCTCAAGCTCGAACTCTCCGGCGACCTCAAGGGCTATGAGCCGCACAAAGACCCCTCGACCGGGATGGGCAACCACATACACGTCATCCTCGACAACGAGCCCTACGAGGCCTACTACAACATCCACGAGCCGTTCGAGCTTAAGAACGTCGCCGAAGGCCCGCACACAATTCGCGTCTTCGCCTCGCGACCCTGGCACGAGAGCTACAAGAACGACGGCTCTTTCCAGATGGTCTCGTTCACGGTGAAGGGCGGCGGCGACGCGTCGAAGCCCACGACCACAAATTCGGGCGAGAAGATGGCCGACCAGTCGGGCGCGGCGAACAAGGTCGTCTCGCCGGTCAAACCGCAGTCGCGGGCCAACTCGAACAAGCCCGCGGCGGACTCGACGCCCGCGCCGACGCCCGAAGGGAAGGACTACGCGCAGAAGGGGCAGGGCGGGAGCGTAGACCGCGCGAAGCCACTCCTGACCTACAGCCGCCCGAAGGGCGAGTACAAGGGCGCGGACGCCGACGCCATCATGATCGACTTCTGGCTCTCGAACGCGAAACTGAAGGGCGCGGGCGGCGACTACCGCGTGCGCTACACGGTGGACGGGGGCGAGCCGAAGTACATAGACAAGTGGGAGCCGATATGGCTCACGGGCTGGGCCGCGGGCTCACACACGGTCAAGCTCGAACTGGTTGACGCGAGCGGCAACCCGGTCGATAACGGCGGCTACAACACGACCACGCGCACCTTCACCGTCGTGAAGTAAGGCGAAAGTAAAAGTTAAGACCGAGAGGGGCGCGGCCTTCTTCAACGCTTGATGAAGGCCGCGCCCCTCTCGGTCTTTATAATTTTCGCCCAGTGTCTTTACTGAGCGCCGAGCTTCTTCTTCTCGGCGACGGCCTCCTGGTGGAAGCGGTCTGTGGGGGCGCTTGAGTTGATGACGGCGTCGAACTCACGGGCCGCGTCTTCGTTGCGTTCGAGGTGCGCGAGTATGCGCCCGCTCGCGAGGTGCGCGCGCATGATGATGGTCTGGTCTGTGTCGGCGTTGGCGAAGAGTATCGCCTGACGGAAGTGTGCGAGCGCCCTGTTCAGACGCTCCGCCTGTAAATTCTCGTCGAACGCCTCCTGCGCCGAGAGCGATGCGGCCTGACCGAGCGCGAAGTAGACGCGCGGCTCTTCGCGGTACTGTTCGCGTAGGGCCGTCAGGCGCGTCTCCGCCTCGGTGTAGTTGCGCACGCGCAGGAGGTCGTCCACGTCCGCGAGGCTCTTCAAAAGCGCCGAGCGCGCCTCGTCGGCGGGCGCTGCTTCGGTCGCGTTGGCCCTCTCTGCCGCGGCGCGGCGTCGCGCCTCGCGCACGCGCTCTACGACCGCGGCGAACTCCGCGGGCCTCGCCGTCTCGCGCTCCAGCTTGAAGTCCGCGACCATCGGCGAGACGAAGTTCGCGATGTCGAAGCCCGAGCCTTCGAGCGACGCGAGCTGCTCGGCGAAGTAGAAGGAGAGGACTGCGCCGCGCTCGTAAGCGTCCGCTAGCTGCGCCGTGGCCGAGTCGTTTATCAGGGCCTGCGCCGCCTTCGAGTCCGTGAGCGCCGCGTCCTTCTGCGCCTGAGTGGTCGCGGCCTGAAGCCTTCGGCTCGTCTCAAACTGTAAGGCGCGAAGGCGCGCCGTCACGTCCATGCGAACGTCCGCGGCGGCGACCAGAGAGCGCGCCACCACCAGAAAGACGTCGGGCGAGAGGTCGCGCCCCTTTCGCGCGCGCTCCTTCTCAAGGAGCTGTTTTATATCTTCGCGGCGCGCGGCCACGTCGCGGCTGAAGCGCGCGACGAGCGGGTCTATGACGAACTGCAAATAGGCGCGGCGTATTTCGGACTGGCGCGGGTCTATGTCGGCGGGGACGATTGCGTAGTAGTCGTCGCCGGTCGCGCGGAAGTTTATCGCGCCGGGCGCGGCGAGCAGGTCGGGCACTATACGGAACCTTCGGTCGCGCTCGTGCGCGACGGTCACCTGCTTCAGGTTCTTCTTCTGCTTCGCGGTCTGCTCGTCCATCCTGACGCGCTCGACGATGATGGTCTCGGGGCGAGTGTTCAGGTAGCCGAGCGCGGCGCGCGCCATGTCAATCGAGGGCTCGCGCAGGCGGTCGCCCGCGGCGCGGTGCATCTGTACGTAACCGTTGAGTCGCTCGTCCATCCCCGCCTGCTTGTAGAACTCGCGCAGGAGCGGTACGAAGTCGAGCACGTCGAGCACGCCCGACGGCAGGTCGTCGGAGCGCTGCGGCGCGTCGAACGTGGGCGGCTGCCCGAGCGTGTAGGCGAGCGAGACGTAGCGCGCGGCCTGGTCGGCGGCGGTCACGCCCTCGCCCTTCAAGGCGTAGCGCGCGTAGAAGTCGCGCAGCCGCGCCCGAAGCGCCGGGTCGAGCGAGGCCGTGTCTTTGCGCACCGTCTGGCGGAAGACCGAAGGCGTCTCGCCCGCGGGCGTCGGGTCCCAGCCGGCGGCGTCGAGCGCGGCCATCATCACGATGAGGCGCGGGTCTGGCGAGACCTGTATGCCGTAAGAGTTCAGGTCGGGCGCGTCTGGCGCGCGCTCGGCGGCGGCGGGCCGCTGCTGCTGAGTCGCTGGCTGCGGGCCGGAGGGCTTCGCCTGCGTCTGCGGCTTCTGCTGTCGGGGGCTTGCGGCTGCGGCCTGCGCGCAGAGAAGCGCGGCGAGGGAAAGTGTCAGATACTTCTTCATCAAGGGCCTTCTAAGAAAAGTCTTACGGACTCTCTTTAGAGTCTGTTTTTCCTGCGTTGGTTGGCACGCAGAAGCTTCAGGGTAACAGGGTATGCGGCCAGCGAACAAACGGCGGAAAGCAACGCCCCGCCGAGCGCGAAGGGGAGCAGCAAGTCCCAGAAGCGCGCCCAAAGCTCCTGCCAGTAAGAGGCCGTCAGTATGTGCGGGTCGCGCAGGAGCGCGACGCCTTCGGCGGGGAGCGCGACGGGCCGCCCCAACAGCGTCGCGCCCACGGCGTACGACACGAAGATTATCGGGACGAGCGTCAGGAAAGGGTTGTTGACGAACGTGCCCGCGTAGATGGCGACCTTGTTGAAGCGGAAGCTGAAGGCGACGAGCGTCGCCAGGATTGTGTGCAGGCCGAGCAGCGGCGTGAAGGCTATGAAGACGCCTACGGAGAAGGCGAGCGCCGTCCGCTCCGGCGGGTCGTCCAAAGCGAGCAGTCGGCGGAAGGAGCTGCGAAGCATCGAAAGCAGTGGCGGGTGACGAGCGACGAGTGACGAGCAAAGACTTGCCATCAACTCGTCACTCGTCACCCGCCACTCGTCACCGCTTTACTGAAAACTGTTGAGCGCCTCCGACTCGTTCTCGTATACGTCGAAGACGGTCAGGAGCTTTGTGATGGCGAGCAGGTCTTTAATCTTCGCCTGGAGGTTGAGGAGCTTGAGCTGTCCCTCCTTGCCCGCGATGGTCGTGTGGCTCGAAACGAGCTCGCCGATGCCGCTCGAATCCATGTAGCTGACGCCCCCGAGGTTGAGGAGAATCTTCTTCTTGCCCTCTTCGGCGAGGTGGCGGACGGCGGAGCGTAGGCTTACGTTGCCCTCACCGATGGTGATCTTGCCTTCGAGGTCGAGGATCGTCACGTCCCCGGCCTGTCGCTCGCGTATGTTCAGTTCAGCCATTGTGGGAAATCTCCTTGTGGAATAGCGTTCAGCGCTCAGCGGTCAGCTTTCAGCTTGATGCCTTCGGGCCGCTCGCCCTAAAAGTAAACTACGTTCGCCTCAGAAGGGTGAGAGCTGGCCGCCGAAAGCCGAAGCGCCGACAGCTTCTTCACTTCTTCTTAATCATCCGAACCAGCGTGCCGCCCCCCTCCGGGTGCTCCCACGCCACTTCGTCCATGAAGGTTCGCATGAAGAGGATACCACGCCCCGAAGCCTTGTGTAGGTTCTCCTCGGCGGTCGGGTCTGCCACGCGCGTCGGGTCGAAGCCCGTCCCGCGGTCGCGCACCGTCACGACCAGCCCCGCCTCCGTGCCGTGAGCGCCGACCTCGAAGGGGACTGTCTCGTCCCGGCGGTTGCCGTGGAGCACCGCGTTCGTGACGGCCTCGCGCACGGCGAGGTCTATGCCGAACAGCGCGTCTTCAGTAAATCCAAGTCGCCGAGCCGCGTCAGCGACGGCCCCTGCCGCCTCTGCGATGGCCTCGATGCGGCTCGGCAGTTTGAGTTCGACGGTCTCTTCGGTCACAGGCTCAAAGACTTCCGTGGCGGCTTGTGCGCCCGCCGTAAACGGCCCCTCTCGGCGCGGCCGAAGTCCACACGCTGGAAAGCTTACGGGGAAGCCTGCACGGTGTAACACGCCCGCCGCTCGCGTGTCAAGAAAGACGCCGAACCGGGCCCGCGCGCGCTCCCATCCGACTCTGTTCTGCTAAGATTGGCGCGTGAAGATTAGACCTGCAAGACTTTTACGCGGGCGTCTGGGCGTCCCCGGCGACAAGTCCGTCTCGCACCGCGCGGGCCTGCTCGCGGCGCTCGCGCGTGGCCGCACGACGATTACGAACTACTCTTCGAGCGCCGACTGTGCCTCGACGCTCGAAGCCCTCCGCGGCCTCGGCGTCTCGATTGAAAGAGACGGCCCGACCGTCAGCGTCGAAGGCGCGGGCGTCGACGCGGGACGAAGAGTTGACGAAGTACGGCGACGCCTTCAACAGCCTTCCTCGCCGCTCGACTGCGGCAACTCGGGCACGACCATGCGGCTGCTCGCGGGCGTGCTCGCCGCGCAACCGTTCACGTCCACGCTCGTCGGCGACGAGAGTTTGAGCCGAAGGCCGATGCGGCGCGTCGTCGAGCCGCTTGAGCTGATGGGCGCGCGCCTTTCGACCGTGGAGGGCCACGCGCCGCTGCGCGTCGAAGGCCGAAGCCCGCTTCGCGCAATCGAGTACACGACGCCTGTCGCGAGCGCGCAGGTCAAGTCCTGCGTGCTGCTCGCGGGGCTCGGCGCTGAAGGGAGGACGCGCGTGCGCGAGTCCGAACCGACGCGCGACCACACGGAGCGTATGCTGCGCTGGTTCGGCGTCGAGGTCGCGAGCGGGCGCGAAGAACACGGCGGCGGAGGGCGCGGACACTTCTTCGCGGAGTTGGAAGGCCCGGCGCAACTCTCCGCGCGAGACCTCGCAGTGCCGGGCGACATCTCTTCGGCTGCGTTCCTTGTCGCCGCCGCCGCGCTGCTCGAAGGGTCGGAGCTTCGGGTCGAAGGCGTCGGGCTAAACCACACGCGCGCGGGCGTTCTCGGGGCCCTGCGCGCGTTGGGCGCGGACGTGGACGAGGTCGAGCTTGGCGAGCGTTGCAACGAGCCCGTGGGCGACGTGCGCGTGCGCGGCGCGGGGCGGCTCGGCGCGTCGGGCGGCGCGTACGTCCTGCGCGGAGCGGACGTGCCAGCGCTCATCGACGAGCTTCCGCTGCTCGCGGTCGTGGGCTCGCAGGCCGCGGGCGGTTTGGAGATTCGCGACGCGCGCGAACTACGCGTGAAAGAGTCCGACCGAATCAGCGCGGTGGTCGAGAACCTGCGCGCGATGGGCGCGGAAGTGGAAGAGTACGAAGACGGCCTTCGAGTAGAAGGCCCCCAGTCATTGCGCGGCGCGCGCGTGCGCTCCTTCGGCGACCACCGAATCGCGATGGCCTTCGCCGTCGCGGCGCTCGTCGCCGACGGCGAGACCTTCGTCGAAGGCGCGGAGGAGTGCGTCGCCGTCTCCTTCCCCGAGTTCTTCACGCTGCTCGAATCGGTGACGGAAAGATAATGCGTGCCGATAAAGATGGAATCTTGCCTCCCCGCGTCGTCATCACAGGATTCATGGGTGCGGGGAAGACGACCGTCGCACACGCCCTTGCGCGACTGACGAACGACTCGGTCATCGACCTAGACGATTCCGTCACAAGAGACGAAGGGCGAACCCCGCAGGCTTTGATTGACGAAGAGGGGGAAGAGTATTTCCGCGAGGCGGAAACACGCGCGCTTCTGTTCGCGTTGCAGGGCGGGACGGCGCGCATTATCGCGACGGGCGGAGGCGCGTTCACATTTGAGCGCAACCGCGCGCTCGTCGAAGCGCACGGTTGTCTGACCGTCTGGCTAGACGCGCCCTTCGAGCTTTGTTGGCAAAGGACCCGCGCGGAAGGCAACTCGCGCCCGTTTGCGCGCGACGAAGCAAAGGCAAGGGAACTCTACGAGCGTCGGCGCGCGGCCTACGCGCTCGCGGCGCTTCGTTTAAATGTTGATAATGACTCGACCCCCGAACAGCTCGCGCGCGAGATAGAGAGCGCGCTTCTTCACAAAGACTGAACGCGCTTTGTATCAGATAATCTGACTTGGAAGGGGAAGTGGAAACAGTGACGGGCAAAGAGGGAACGGACGCGAAGACCTTACGCACGGCCAAAGAGTTGAAGAACGCGCACAACTGGAAGCACCTCGCGCGCTGGGACGGGCGCGGCTTCTACGAGCTACAGACCGAGGACACGGGAGAGGTGCGCGTGCGCCTCTTCTTCACGCCGCAGCTTCTGAACGACGCAGAGGAGATTCTCTACAGGCAGATAGTCAACGCCACGCGCTTCCGAGGCGTCCGCATGGTCGTCATCACGCCCGACGCTCACTACGGCTACGGCGTCCCCGTCGGCTGCGTCCTCATCACCGACGCCGAAACGGGCGCGGTCGCGATGGGCCCCGTGGGCTACGATATTGGTTGCGGGATGATGTCGGCGCGCTCTAGCGTTGAGGCGGAGGCGGCGACGCCGGAGCGCAGGCTTGAGTTTAATCGCGCGGTGATGGAGCGCGTGGACATGGGGTTCGGGGGGAAGAGCAGGCGTCTGGGTAAGTTGTCCGAAGGCGAGTTTCAGAACCTCGTGCGCGGCGGCGCGGAGTATTACGTCGAGAAGTACGGCGCGACGTTCGACCGCAGCCGCGCGGAGCGTCACCGCATTCCCGTCGAAGACTCCTGGCAGATTCCGTGGGGCGGGAAGGGTCGGCCCGAGCGCGGCCTTGAGCAGATGGGCAGCCTCGGCGGCGGCAACCACTTCATAGAGCTTCAGCGCTCTTCGCAGACAGGCACGCTCTTCCTGCAAGTCCACACCGGGAGCCGGGGCTTCGGCCACGGGCTCGCGACGAACTACTTCGAGCTCGCGCGCGAAGAGCACCCGGAGCTTCTCAAAGACATAGACCTCGGCTACTTCACGCCCGAGTCGAAGCACTACAAGGACTACCTGAACGCCGTCGCCGCGGGCGGGAACTTCGCGATACTGAACCGGCTGGTCATCTTCGAGCAGGTCTCGGAGGCTTTCCGCGAAGTCTTCGGCGAGGAGTTGGAGCTGGTCTACGAGATAAGCCACAACCTCGTGCAGAAGGAGTGGCACCCGGAGTTCGGCGACGTCTGGGTTCACCGCAAAGGCGCGACGCGAGCCTTCCCCGCGGGCCATCCGTTTTTGAAGGGCACGCAGTGGGAGGAGACGGGCCACCCCGTACTCATTCCGGGGAGCAACAAGGACTGGAGCTACATCCTCCGTCCGCTAGCGGGCGCGGAGCTGAGCGGGTTCTCGGTCAACCACGGCGCGGGCCGACGCATCTCTCGCGGCGAGGCCAACCGCACGCTCTCTCAGCGCGAGATGGACGACGAGTACCGCGAGGCGGGCATCGTCGTCAACACGGACGGGCGCGTTCCGTTGGACGAGGCCGCGCCGTGCTACAAGCCTTCGGAGGAGGTCGTCTCGGCGGTCGTGGGCGCTGGCTTAGCCGAAGTGGAGCACGCGCTCTGGCCGCTCGCGTCGCTCAAGGGCACGGACGAACTCAAGCGCGGTCGAAGGGGTAAGGGCCGCGGCGACCGCAACCGCGAACGCGAACGCGGCGAAGGCAAGAAGACGAGCGAGCATTACTAATACGAGAAGTACTGAGGACTGAGTGTTAAGTTGAAAATACTCAGTCCTCAGTACTCAGTACTTCTTTACACGGCGGGCGGCGCGGGAGTATAAGTCAGCGAAGCGACGCCTTCAAAGACACGCGGGTCTCCCCTTAAAAGCCCACAGTCTTAAAAGACAACGGAGGTCACGGGAATGTCTTTAAGAAAACTCTACGCGCCCGCGCTTCTCTTCACCCTGACGCTACTCTTCGCGCCCTGCGTCTTCGCGCAAGGGGCGGACGCGCGCGCGCGCGCGGCTGCGGAGATAGAGTCTCTGCGCGCGCATATAAAGGCGAAGGAGGCAGTCCTGCTCGCGCCCTCGGACGAAGACCGTGAGGCTTACGCGGGCTTCCTCGCGCAAGCCGGCACAGGGCTCGTACGGCTCCTCCCGCGCGAGAAGTGGGACGGCAAGCTCTCCCTGCGCGGGGGCGGCGCTTACTACTCCTTCACTCGGCGCACGCACGAGTACGGCAACGGCTCCGACCTTGAATTGAGTCAGGACTCTTTCTCGGTCGGTTTCGCGGGCGCTAACTTCGGCTTCATGACGAGCCTCGGCGGCACGCCGCTCGAAGCAGTCTCGGACGAGACCGAGGCCGTGCGCTTCATGGCCTCGTACGCGACGCCGCTGACCGAGCCGGGCGCGCGCAAAAGTCAGGCGCAGGTCATCACGGACGGCCTTCAGGAGGGCCAGCAAGTCTACAAGCACAGCCTCCCCGTCGCGGTCGGCAACACATACGTCCTGCGCTCTATCAGCTACGAATACTCAGATGTGCTCGTGGCCTTCCGCGTCGTGCGAAAGGACTCGGACGGGAGCGTCGTACTGCTCTGGAAGACTCTGAAAAAGTTCCCGATGCCCTCGCTCGAAAGGAGCGTCGCGAACGCCTCGGGGCAGTGACCGTTCGTTTCAACTTCGGAGTCGAAGAGGGCCGACGAGCTTCACACTCGTCGGCCCTTTCGCGCGCGCGCTAAAAAGCCCCGGCTAAAAATTCCGTCACGCCCCGCCGTTCTTGCCCGCGCGAAGGAGTTTGAGGAGCGCTACCTCTTCGACCGTGTATTCGGGCGACTGGCGAGATATGCGGCGCGCGCGGCGCGTGCGGAACTCTTCGATTGACTTGCCGCGCATGTACGCCTCCAAGACCTTCGGGTGTATGTAGCAGTTGCGGCAGACCGTGGGCGTGTTGCCAAGGTGTTCGGCCACGCGCCTGACCGCCGCGACCACGTTCTTCTTCGCCTGACGCTCGTCCCCGCAGCAGCCCATCTCCGCAAGCTCCGTCGCCGCGAGCAGAGTACCGCCCCACGTGCGGAAGTCTTTGGCCGAGAACTCCGGCGCGGTGGCGCTCTTTATGTACTCGTTCACGTCGCGCGGCTTGACGGCGCGCACGCGCCCGTCCTCGTCGTAGTACTCGAAGAGTTTCGCGCCCCCGATGGCCTTTATGTCGCGCATGAGCGAGGCCAACTCTTCGTCTACGAGTATGCGTCGGTGCTTTATGTGGTGCTTGCCGACGAACGTAAATTCGAGCCGCCCGCGCGGCTTTATCTCTATGTGTCGGTTGCGGAGCGTCGTCACGCCGTAGGTGCGGTAGCGCCTGACGCTCTCCTCGGAGCCGACGCGGAAGTAGAGGTCATTTATGAGGCGCACGACGACCGCGAGCACGCGCTCCTTCCCAAGGTCTTCGCGCGCGATGTCTTCGTTGGTCTTCCGGCGCAGGACGGGCAGCGCCTCGCCGAAGCGCTCAATCTTTTCATACTTGCGGCGCGCGCGCTTCGCCGTAAACGCGGCGCTGTAGATGCGCTGGACGCGCCCCAACTTGTCGACGCCGATGGCCTGCAAGGCGCTTCGCGGCGAAGGCGAGATGCGGACTTCACGCCACGCGGGCGGGATGACGAGCGAGCGGACTCTGTCTAACGCGGCCTCGTCCTCTATCGCGCGCCCGTCGGCGGTCTCGTAACGGAAGCCGCGCGACTTCGAGCCCGCGCGCCGCCACCACTTCGCGCGCCGGTCGCGTGTAGCGCTTCCGGCCAACACACCGCGCGCGACGTTCGTTTGGATTGCAGCCTCGACGCTCGCCATAAACCTTCCGGCCCTCTCTATCCGCCCGTTCGGCTCAAAATACTCGCGCCCGTAGCCCGCGCGTGCCTGTGACTATTCAAACCGCGGGCCGCGACTAAAAGGCCCACGCACAACAGCCGTGTGCGTGGGCCTTCGTCGGTCGGATTTTTGTAGGGCTTCAGCCCGCGGAGACGGTCGTGCCGTGCGGCTGCGGCGTCGACTGGCGGTAGAAGAGTATCCGGTTGCAGTTGTCGCAGATGATTATCTCTTCGCCGCGGCGTATCTGGGCCATCACCTGCGGGCGGAGCGCGATGAAGCAGGCCGAGCAGGAGCCGTTGCGCGCCTCGGCCACGGCCACGCCGTCGCGTATCCGCGAGACTATGCGCTGATACGTCCCCTTCACGCCGGGCGGGAGCGTCGCGAACAGTCGCTCGCGCTCGCCCCTCAAGCCCTCAAGCTCCTCCGCCTGCGAGCGCGTCTGCTCCTCGAACTGGCGCAGGCGCTCTTCCAGCTCAGTCCGGATGGTCGAGAACTCCGGCTCGCGCTCGGCGAGAGACTTCTCCGCGGCGTCCGCCGCCTCCATCTGTTCGAGTACCTTGGTTTCGAGTTCGGATATGTGCTTGCGCGCGGCGTCGGCCTCGCGTATCGCGGCCTCGTATGACTTCGAGTTGTTCGAGGACATCAAGTCGCGCTCGGCCTTCTCCGCGCGCGCCCGCTGCTCCGCCAGCTCTTTGTCCAACTGCGCGCGTGCCGCGCGTGCCGCGTCGCGTCTCTGTTCTAACTCCTTAAATTCAGAGGCGCGCTGATCGAACTCTTTTTCGATCTCGGCGCGCCTCTGTGGGGTTGATTCCAGCTCGGCCTGTAGCCTCCGTATGCCAGTGTCGGCATTCTGCAAGGCGACTAACTGCTCCAATTCCGCTTTCACTCTCGTCTCCTCGTCTAAACATCATTGCCACCGGCACGACGCGCGGCGCTTCCATGAAAGAGACATTTTCTCAGAGGAAGCCGCGAGAGACAAGCGGGGGAAAGATCAGTGACGATTGACGAGTTAAGAAGACGAGTTAAGAACAGGCTTTATCTCGTCACCCGTCACCCGTCATCCGTCACTAAAATAACTTTGCCGAAGGTCTCGTTGGATTCGAGCCGTTCGTAGGCCGCCGACACGTCTGAGAGCGTGTGCGTACTGTCGATGACCGGGCGCACGCGCCCTTCGGCGAGAAGCGGTACGACCTCCGCGGCGAAGCGGCGCGTGGCCGCGGCCTTCTCCTCAGAAGAGCGCCCGCGCAGCATCGTGCCCGCGATGCGCAGACGCTTCCGCATGACGACGCCGTAGTCGAGCGTGGCCTTTGCTCCGCCGAGCGTGCCTATCAGTATCATCCGGCCTCTAGGGCCGAGCGCGTCGAGGTTCGCTTCGAAGTAGGGCGCGCCCACGAGGTCTAAGACCACTTGAACGCCCTCGCCCTTCGTCCAATCGCGCACGGCTTCGGCGAAGCCTTCGGGAGCGTCGCCGACCACCGCGCCCTCGTCGAGCCCGAACTCGCGCGCGCGTTCGACCTTCTCGCGGCTGCGCGCAGTCCCGTAGACCGCGCCGGCCCCCGCCGCGCGCGCCAACTGCACCGCGGCAGTCCCCACGCCCGAGCCGACCGCGTGTACGAGCACGCGCTCGCCCGTGCGTAGACGCGCCTGCGTGAAGAGCGCGTCGTGCGCCGTGATGAAGACCTCGGGGACGGCGGCGGCCTCCGCGAAGTCGAGCGAGTCCGGAATCAACGCGAGATGATTTTCGGGCACGACGACGTACTCGGCCTGCGCGCCGCCCGCCGTGATGCCGAAGACACGTTGCCCCGTCTTTAAACTCCTGACCTCCTCGCCCGTCTGTTCGACCTCGCCCGCGAACTCAAGTCCGGGGATGTCCGGCGGCGCGCCCGCAGGGGCCGGATAGCGCCCGCGCTTCTGCAACAAGTCCGCGCGGTTCAGGCCCGCCGCGCGGACGCGCACGCGCACGCGGTCTGCGACGGCACGCGGCTTCGCGACCTCCGAGACTTCGAGCCTCCCGCCGCCCTCGTGCGAGACGATACGCACGGCCCGCATCAACTCTTCGCCCATCGCCTTCCCTCGTCCTCTCGATTTGTCTCAAGCGTCTTCGCGCAGAGCTTAACACCGAACGGCGCGGCGCGCCGCGTGTTAAAGTTGGCTTTACGGATGGAGCGGGCGGGACTTCTCTTGGTCGTCAACAAGGCCGCGGCGCGCGCGCGCGCCGCATTGCCGCGCGTGAAGAAGGCGCTCGAAGACGGCGGCGTGCGCTTCGAGTCGTGCGAGCCTTCGACTCCGCGTGAGACGGAAGAGGCGGCGCGCGCGGCCGCACGGGAAGGCTTCCGCACAATCGCCGTCGTCGGCGGCGACGGCACGCTGAGCGCCGCGGCGAGCGGCTACTTCACTCCGCTCGCCGCGCTCTGCGAAGGCGAGAGCCCGCGCGCCGTCAACCCGGCGGCTGCGCTCGCAATCATTCCAGCGGGGACTGGCGACGACTTCGCGCGCGGACTTTCGGGCGGTCGGCGCGAGCCGCCCGAGTCATGGCTCGCGCGACTCGTAAAGCACTGCCGCGCGGGGTCGGACGCTCAAAATCATCTTGAGTCGGCGCAGGCCGTTGACGTTCTGCTCGGGAGTGTTGACGGGGGCGCGCGGCAATTCCTCTGCATCAACGCGGCGACGATAGGCGTCGGCGCTGAGGTGGCTTCGCGCGTGGCCGCGCAAGGCGAGGCGGTGCGGCGTCTTTCGGGCGAGGCGCGCTTCGCGCTCGCAGCCGTCTCCTCGCTCGCGGCCTGGCGCAACCGTCGCGTGCGCGTGCGCGTGGACGAGAGGGAGTGGGAGGAGTGCGAGACGAATCTTCTCGCCGTCGCCAACGGAGCCTACGCGGGCGGCGGCATGAACTTCTCTCCGGGGGCGAGCTTGACGGACGGCCTGCTCGACGTGCTCACGGTTCGCGGCCTCTCTCGCGTGGGGCTCGTACGCGAGCTCACACGCGTACACCGCGGCGGCCACCTCGTGAACCCGAAGATGAAACTCTCGCTCGGCACGCGCGTACGCGTCGAGACCGTTGACCCTTCGGACGCGCTCGGCGTCGAAGCCGACGGCGACCCGCGCGGCCAAACGCCCGCGGAGTTCCGCGTCATCCCTTCGGCGCTCCGCGTAGTCGTCTGAGAAGAGGGTGAAAGGGGAACAGGCAAAGTGTAAAGGGGAGATTACCGTCGCCGGTGTTTACTCCCCTTTACACTTTGCCCGTTTCTCTTTTTACCCGGTCAGCTTTTCAGCAACGCGCGCGCGCGTTCGACGACGTTCTGTGTGTTGAAGCCGAGTTCTTTGAGCGCGGTCGCGCCGGGCGAGGACGCGCCGAAGCGGTCGAGGCAGAGGCAGTCGCCGCCGTCGCCCGTGTACTTGTGCCAGCCCAAACTCGCCGCGGCCTCGACCGCGAGGCGCGCAGTGACGCCCGACGGGATGACGCTCTCGCGGTACTCGCGCGGCTGCTCGTCGAAGAGTTCCCAGCAGGGCATCGATACGACCCGCGTCGGCACTCCCTCGCCCTGCAAGGTCTCGCGCGCCTCGATGCAGAGCGAGACTTCCGAGCCGGTCGAGAGGAGTATGAGTTTGGGCGTCGTCGTCTTTCCTTCTGAGTCCGTCGCATCCGCTAAGACGTACGCGCCTTGACGCGCCCCTTCGGCTGAGGCGTACGCGCCGCCGCGGTCGATGAGCGCAACCTTCTGTCGCGTCAAGACGAGCGCGGTCGGGGCGTGCTGTCGAAGGATGGCCAGACGCCAGGCCTCGCGTACTTCGTGCACGTCCGCGGGCCTTATCACGTAGAGGTTCGGAATCGCGCGGAGGCCCGCGAGCTGTTCGACGGGCTGGTGCGTAGGGCCGTCTTCGCCGAGGCCGATGGAGTCGTGCGTGAAGACGTATATGACCTGAACGTGCGAGAGGGCGGCGAGGCGTATCGCGGGCTTCATGTAGTCTGAGAAGCACATGAAGGTCGCGCCGAAGGGTATGAGCCCGCCGTTGAGGCTCATGCCTGTGAGCGCCGCGCCCATGCCGTGCTCGCGTATGCCGAAGTGGAGTATGCGACCCTCGTAACTTCCGTGCTGGAAGCTCCCGCCGTCTTTGATGTCCGTGTTCGTGGAGGGGCCGAGGTCTGCCGAGCCGCCGATGAGAGTCGGCATGTGCGGAGCTAAGGCGTTGATGACTTCGCCCGACGCCTGACGCGTCGCCATCGGCTTCGCGTCCGCAAACGTTGGCAGGTGTGACTCCCAGCCTTCGGGCAGCTCGCCGCTCATCGTCGCGCGCCACGACTCGCCGAGTTCAGGGAACTGCTCGACGTACCTTTCTACGAGCGCGTCCCACTCGCGCTCTGCCGCCTCGCCGCGCTCGACGCACTTGCGGAACTGCGCGAGCGCCTCTTCGGGCACGAAGAACTCTTCGTCTTCGGGCCAGCCGAGGTGGCGCTTCGTCTCGCGCACGGCCTCTTCGCCCGGCGCGTCCGAGTGAGCCTTGCGCGTGCCCTGCGTGGGCATGCCGAAGCCTATGACGGTCTTGACCGAGATGAGCGAGGGGCGGTCTGTGACGGCCTGCGCCTCGCGCACGGCCTTCTCAATCGCGCCGAGGTCGTTGCCGTCTTCGACGGTCGAAGTGTGCCAGCCGTAAGCCTCGAAGCGTTTGGGAACGTCTTCGGAGAAGGCGAGCGATGTGAAGCCTTCGATGGTGACGTGGTTGTCGTCGTAGAGGTATATGAGCTTGCCGAGCTTGAGATGGCCCGCGAGCGAAGCGGCCTCACTTGCCACGCCCTCCATCAGGTCGCCGTCGGAGACTATCGCGTAGATGTAACTGTCGACGAGAGGGAATCCCTCGCGGTTAAACTTCGCCGCGAGATGCGCCGCGCCCATCGCCATCCCGACGCCGTTCGCGAACCCTTGCCCGAGCGGCCCCGTGGTTATCTCGACGCCCGGCGTCAAAATGTTCTCGGGGTGGCCTGGCGTCTTCGAGCCCCACTGGCGGAAGCGCTTCAACTCTTCGAGCGGGAGGTCGTAGCCCGTCAGGTAGAGGAGCGAGTAGAGGAGCATCGAGCCGTGGCCCGCGCTCAAGAGAAAGCGGTCGCGCCCCTTCCACTTCGGGTCGCGCGGGTTGTGGCGCATGAAGCGCGTCCAGAGGACGTACGCGAGCGGCGCGCAGCCCAAAGGGAGTCCGGGGTGGCCCGACTCCGCGCGCTGCACCGCGTCAATCGAGAGCGCGCGAATCGTGTTGATGCAGAGTTGGTCGAGCTCCGGGCTCGTGTCTTTTGTAGGCGTGGACGCGCTCATCTCTCTTCTCCGTCGGAGTGGAATGTGGAACAGGCGAGAGCATCATACAGAAAGAGAGCGCGGGTGACGAGTGCGAGAGGAAAGTGTGGGCGCTTTAGCCTTCGTGCGCGGCGTGGGTGCCGTACTTCCGTCGATACCTGTCGAAGAGGGCGACCAGTTTCTCGAAGTCTATCTCCAGCGCGGTCGAAGGGATTGCGACGGGGCTGCCCACCATCCCGGCGTTAGCCCTGTTCAATGCGCGCCGCAGCGCGCCGCCCCGGTCGGCGTACTTGCGCGTGTCTCTGAGGAGGACGACGAGCATCTTTCGCCTCTGTATCTCGTGGACGCGCGCGCCCGTGACATCAGACCAGGGGATGAACCCGGCGGCGAAGGCGCTCGCGTTATCGACGACGCCGGAACTGTTGAGCACGAGGCCCGGCCTCTTGTCGAATATCTTTTTGACGCAGAACAGCCCGAAGGCCCCGGAGAGAAGAATCAAGACGACCCCGAACCCGTGAACGACCGCCGGCTCGTTGGCGAAGAGGCGGAAAGAATTGTCGAGCCGAATCTCCGCCGCGTCGATTGAGAACATCCACGCCCCGACCGCCACGAAGGCGCACGACCCGAGGATGAGCAGGGCGAGCTTCTTTTTGCTCAGCCTGATTACTGTTTCGTCGGAAGTTTCCATGTCGAGTTGAGGGTAGAAGGTGTTAGACGGAAGCGAGGGGGCTATGTGGTTGGCATAGCCCCCTCGTCGGCGGGACGGAGCGCGTCCCGTACTCAACAGAGCGCGCGCTTCATTTAATCTGCGTCGCTCCGACGGCGCGCGCGGCGTTGAGACGCCCGCCCGTCGAGACCTTGCCGCGTAGCGAGTCTATCTTGTCGACCGAATCCAAGAGCCGCTCGCGGAGTTGCGTCACCGTTAAGTTCGGCTCGACCGAGAGCACGAGCGCGGCCACGCCCGCGACAAACGGCGTCGCCATCGAAGTGCCCGAGTGTTCCTCGTAGCCGTCGTTGAGCCATGTGCTCAGAATCTCGCGGCCCGGCGCGGCGATGTGTACGCTCTTCGCGCCGTAGTTCGAGAACGAGGCGAGCTGGTCTTTGCGGTCGAGCGCCGCGACCGAGATGACGTTCGGCAGCTTGTAGTTCGAGGGGTAGTGCGGCGTCTTGTCCGCGTCCATCGAGTCGTTGCCCGCCGCGGCGACGAAGAGTATGTCCGCCTCGCCCGCCTTGCGTATCACGTCTTCGAGCGCCTTCGACTTCTGGCGCGAGCCCCAGCTCGCACTTATGACGCGCACGTTGACGCCGGCCTTCTTGCGCTCGATGACGTAGTTGATGGCCTCGATTGCGTCCTTCGTCGAGCCGAAGCCGCCGCGCCCCATGAACTTCAGGGGCATTATCTCGACCTGCCAGTTGACGCCCGTGATGCCGAGGTTGTTGTCGCCCTCCGCGCCGACAATGCCTGCGCAGTGCGTTCCGTGGCCGTTCTCGTCCATCGGGTCGCGCTCGCGCTCGACGGCGCTGAAGCCGTTGTAGTCGTCGACGACGCCCTCCTCCTTGTCGAAGTACATCTCCATGTCGGCGGGGCGGTGCCAGATGTTCGCGGCGAGGTCTTGGTGCGTGTAGTCGACGCCGCTGTCGAGCACCGCGACGACGACCTTCTTGCTGCCGTGCGTGCGCTCCCATGCGTAGCCCGCCGAAACGTCCGCGCCCGCCACGCCCTCGCGCTGGCCCGTGTTGATTAGGCCCCACTGCTCGGAGAGGAGCGGGTCGTTCGGGCCGTTCAAAGTGTCCGACGTGACGAAGCGCGAGCGCAGGGTGCTCGGGTCGAGCGGGTCGGCCTGTATCTCGAAGTTGGGCTCGGCGTACTCGACTTCGGGCAGCTTCGAGTACTCGGAGACTATCTCCTCGGCGCTCTCGCCGTCGAGGTCGTCAATCGCCGCGAGGCCGTCGACGGATTCAATCTCGTCCTCGACGCGGTCGTTGAGGCGCGCGGCGATTGATTGGATGCGCTCCTCAGAGACGCCCTCGCGGAAGCGCACGAGCACGTCCGCGTCGCCGCGGAAGCTCTCCGCTGCCTTCGGCGGCTCAGACGTCAACACGCGCGGCTGCGCGGTGCGCACGGTCACGGCGTAGAACGCGCGCTTCGACTCCCAGCGACTGACCTGCCCCGCGAGCGCCGCGAACGTAACGAGCGCCGCCGCCAGCACGAAATGGACGGTGTAATTTCTCCGCATCACTCGACCCCTCCGGACTTAAATCTTGTGGTTCGCCCCGTTGAAGTTGTAAAGCCGAATCTGATTTCGGTCGGCGCGGTATTCGTAAGACTTGCCCGCCGCGCGAAGCTTGATGCGCCAGCCCGAGGTGAGCATCATTCCGCTCATTTCGCCGCCCGCGGGCGCGCCGAGCGACGTGTTCGGGAAGTCCGCCTCCTCGACCGACTCCTCTTTGACCTCGCCCTCCGACGTTCCGAGCCTCGCCGCGAGGTCTGCGCGCGCGCGCGCGACTGCGGCCTCCCTCGTGTATGCCATTCGTTTCAAGTCCCCCGACAAAGGGTTGTCCGACTCTACTCTTATACGGCGAAGCGCCCCCCGCCGTTTCGGCTGCGCCCAAACATTCTGCTCCTGCCGCGTCGAAAAGTGAAGCGAGACGACGGCGCGGCCCTCGCCAATCCAACCATCGGGCTCCGGGTACGCATCAATGGATTATCACGCCGAACGTTCCGCTGATGCGCCGTGCCCACTCGCGCGGCAGCCGCAGTTAAAAATTTTCGCGCCCGAAGGCCCGCGACAGACGGGCCGGGGATAACTCTACTCATTCGGAGGCCCAACGTATGTCCACAGTGAAGAGAGTAACGCTCCTTCTACTCGTCGCGCTCGCGCTAAACCTTTGCGCGCACGCGCAGACCCAGAGGCGCGCGCGCGCCGCATCCTTGGCCGCGGCGGCGAAGACGAACGTGCCCGACAGGTCGCGCACGGACGCGTCGGCGCGCGCGGCGCAGACGCTTCCCATCCGCCGCGTCATCCTCTACAGCAACGGCGTCGCATACATCGAGCGGCGCGGGACTGTCACGGGGCACGCGGAGGTAGACCTCTCGTTCAAACAGTCGCAGGTGGACGACGTGCTCAAGTCGATGGTCGTGCTCGACCTCGGTCGCGGGCGCGTCGGCGCGGTCAGCTACAACTCAAGCGCGCCGCCTTCCGCGCGCATGGCGGACATACCCTTCTCAATCTCGGCAGAGACGGGCGTCGGCGCGGCGGGCGGCCTCGCGGGCGTGCTCGGGCAGTTGCAGGGCGCGCGCGTCGCGGTCACGACCTCGGCTGGCCGCACGGTCACGGGCTCCATACTCACGGTCGAGGAGAAGCGGACTCAGGCAGACCCTTCGAAGCCGCCAGCCGTCACGCACTCGCTCGTCATCGCGTCCGAGGGCGGCGAGCTTTCGAGCTTCGACCTCTCGGACGTGCGCGGCGTAAAGCTCCTCGACGAGGGCGCTCGCCGCGACGTTGGCGAGTTCGCCGACGCCTCGGCGAGCGCGCGCCGGCGCGACGCGAAGACGATAACGGTCACGTCCGACGGCTCGGGCTCGCGAGAGATGCTCGTGAGCTACACGGTCGCCGCGCCCATCTGGAAGACGACCTACCGCGTCGTGCTCGACGACGCCGGCAAGCCCTTCTTTCAGGGCTGGGCCGTCGTCGATAACGTGAGCGACGAGGACTGGACGGACGTGAGCCTCTCGCTCATCTCCGGCACGCCCGTCTCTTTCATACAGCCCATACAGAAGCCCTTCTACCGCTACCGCCCCGTCATACCCATCCCGGACGATTTGCGCCTCGCGCCGCAGGTCTACGAGCCGGAGACGGGCGAGGGCGGCGCGAGCGCAATCACGGGCCGCGTCCAAGACTCGCAGGGCGCGTCCATCGCCGGCGCGACCGTCACCGTCACGGACGAGGCGACGGGCCGCGTTTTAGTCACCGTGATGACGAACGATGAGGGCGGCTTCCGAACGTCGGCGCTCCCTCCGGGCAGTTACAGGGTGAAGGTGGACGCGCAAGGCTTTAAGTCTTACGTCTACACGGGCGTGCGCGTCGCGGCGGGCCGCCCCACAGGCCTGAGCGTGCAGCTCGATGTCGGCACAGTCTCGGAGACCGTGACTGTCACGGCCTCGGACTCGCCGTTGCTTGTCGCTGGTAGCAGCGAGGTGGGCGGCGTGACCGTCAACGGCCTGCGCGGGCGCGAGAATAACTTTACGCTCGGCGAACTGATGACGAGCGACAAGTCGGGCGTCGTCACGGCGGCTGAAGGCGGCGAGGTCGGCGACCTCTTCGAGTACAGAATCGAGCAGCCCGTCACGGTGCGCCGCGACCGCTCCGCGCTCATCCCAATCCTTCAGACGCGCATGGAGGGTTCGCGCGTCTCCATCTTCCGCGAGTCCGAAGGGCGGCAGCGCCCCATGTCCGGGATGCTCCTCAAGAACACCTCCGCGCTGACGCTCGAAGGCGGCGCGCTCACGGTGATTGACGGCGACGCGTACGCGGGCGAGGCTCTACTCGAACGCCTCAAGCCGAACGAGGAGCGCCTAATCTCCTTCGCCTTAGACCTCGGCACGCTCGTCACCGTCCGCGCCGACGAAGAGGACTCGCCGGTCTTCGCCGTGCGCATCACGAACGGCGTGCTCTACGCCACCTACCACCACCGACAGAAGCGCGTCTACACGCTCAGGAATCAGACCGGGCACGCGCGCACGGTCTACATCGAACACCCCGTGCGCCGGGACTGGGAGCTCGACGACAAGCTCACGCCCGCGCCCGACGGGAAGAGCCGAGGCTTCTACCGCTTCAGCGTCGAGCTCGGGCCGAACGAGACGCGCGAGTTCGTCGTCGCCGAGCGCGAGCAGGGGTCTGAGACTTACGGGCTCTCAAGCGTCACGCCCGAGCAGATAGAGCTCTTCGTCTCGCGCCGCTACATAGACGAGCGGACGCGCGCGGCCTTGCAGAACATAATCGAGCTGAAGGGGCGGCTCATAGGCGCGAGCGCGCGGGTCGCCGTGGCCGAGCGCGAGATGGCCGAGATAGCCGCCGACCAGAAGCGGCTGCGCGACAACATAGAGGCGCTGACGAAGACCGCCGAGGCGCGCCAGCTCATCGCGCGCTACGTGCAGAAGGCCGACCAGCAGGAGACGCGCCTCGAACAGCTGACCAAAGAACGTCAGTCCGCCTCCGAAGAGCGCGCGCGGCTTCAGGTAGAACTCGACTCGGCCATCCGCGCCCTCGCACTCGAACGCGACCTGGCGGAGGAGTGACAAGCTCTATTTCAAATCGCCGAACTTGTGTTGGAGGAGCGCGCAGACGGTTATCGCGGCGGTCTCGGCGCGGAGCGTCCGACCGCCGAGCGTGACGACGTGCCAGCCGTGCGAGCGCGCGAAGGCGAGCTCTTCGTCGTCCCAGCCGCCTTCGGGGCCGACGATTGCGGCGACGACGGGCTTGGTTTGCGGCTGTACCTCAAGGCCGGGCAGAGACTCCAACGGGACGCCGCCCCGCTCGGCAAAGAGTATTTGAAGAGCCTCGACGCGCGGGTCGCCGACCGCGAAGCTCTCGAAGCCGGAGGGCGTCGTGACCGAAGGGACGGTCGCGCGCCCCGACTGCTTCGACGCCTCGACCGCGAGACGCCGCCAGCGCTCGACGCGGTGCTCTGCGTCGCGCGCGTCGCGCAGGCGCACGTCCGAGCGCTTCGTCACGAGGGGCTTTATCATCCCCGCGCCGAGCTCCGTAGCCTTCTGCACGACGAGGTCGAACTTCTCGCCCTTGAGAAGCGAGACGGCGAGCAGTATGAAGACGGGCGGCTCGGGGCTCGGCGGCTCTACGGGCTCGCCCACTTCGAGCACGGCCCCCGTCTTTCGCCCGCCCGTCTCGCGCACGACGCACGCGAACTCGCGACCCTCGCCGTCGAAGACGGTCGCCTCGTCGCCCGCGCGCAGACGCAGAACGTCGCGCAGGTGGCGCGACTCCTCGTCCGACAGAGTCACACTCCCGCGCCCTTCAGGGAACGCCCCGCGCTCCGCGTAGAACCTTCGCCTCGTCATTAAACGGTGATGGCGACCCACTCGCCGTCGCGCGTGACTTCGCAGTCCTCCGCGCCGAGCTCCAGCAGTCGCGCCCAGACCTGTTCGGCCTGCGTGTCGAGTATGCCGGAGAGTATCAGGCGACCGCACGTGGCCGCTGTGAGCGCGGGCAGGAGCGGCAGTATCACGTCGGCTGTCAGGTTCGCGCACACGAGGTCTGCCGAGGCCGTCGAGTCGTCGACGCTCCCGACGCGAAAGTTGATGCGCCCGGCGACGCCGTTCAGTAGCGCGTTCTCTTCCGCGACCGAGACGGCGAGCGGGTCTGTGTCGCAGGCGTCGACGCGCGCCGAAGGCGAGAGCATCGCCGCCGCGATTGCGAGCACGCCCGTGCCGGTTCCGACATCGAGAAAACTCCCGCCGCGGAAATGTTTTTCTATCGCGGCGAGGCAGAGGCGCGTCGTCTCGTGCGTGCCCGTGCCGAAGGCCATGCCCGGCTCGACGCGTATCACCAAACGCCCGTCGGCGTCCGCGACCTCGCTCCAGGGCGGCGCGACGACGAAGCGCCCGACCACGGCGGGCCGCCAACTCTTCTTCCACTCGGCGAGCCAGTCGCGCCCCTCGACCTCTCTGAACTTCAGCTCGCGCACGGACGAGGACGCGAGCCCGTAGACCCTCAAGGCTTCGGCGAGCGACGCGCGCACGCGCTCGACCTCGGGCGGCGAGTCGAAGTAGGCGGCGACCGTCTCAAGGGAGTCTCCGCCGCCTTCTGCGGGGACGCTGCCCTCGGTGCCGAGCGCGCCCGCCTCCATCAGCGCGTACTCGACCGCCTCGCGCGCGCCCGCCTCACAAGTAACGTCCAGCGCGTACCACTTCACTTTTCATCAATCCCCATCTCGTTCAGAGCGCGCGGCGAGTCGCGCCAGCCCTCCTCGACCTTGACGAAGAGTTCGAGGTAGACCTTGTGGCCGAGCAGGCGTTCGACATCCTTCCGCGCCTGCGTGCCTATCTCTTTGAGGCGCGCGCCGCCCTTGCCTATGATGATGCGCTTCTGCGACTCGCGCTCGACGTAGACGGCGCAGTAGATTCGCGCCAGCCCTTCGGAGACCTCTTCGTAGCGCTCGGTGACGACCGCGGTCACGTAAGGAATCTCCTCGCCCGTCACTTGCAGAATCTTCTCGCGAACCATCTCCGCGACGATGAGGCGCATCGGCTGGTCTGTCAGCTCGTCCTCTTCGAAGATGGGCTCGCCCTCGGGAAGGTTCGCGACGAACTCCTTAACCAAGTCTCTCAACTGGTCGCCCGTGCGCGCCGAGAGCGGCACGACCGCGCGCCACTCGTGCTCGCGCGAGTAGAACTCGATTAGCGGGAGAAGGCCGCGCTTGTCGTCTATCTTGTCCGTCTTGTTGAGGAGGAGCATCGAGGGCTTGCCGGACTTTTTTATCAAGTCGAGGACGAAGCGGTCGCCGTTCCCCGTCGGGGCGCTGGCGTCGCGTATCAGGCAGACCAAATCGACGCCTTCGAGCGCGTCGTGCACCGCCGCCATCATCCGACGGTTGAGCAGGTATCCGGGCTGGTGTACGCCGGGCGTGTCGACGAGTACGACCTGCCCCTCGGGCCTCGTTATCACGCCGCGAATCTGGTGGCGCGTCGTCTGCGGCTTGTTCGAGACGGCCGCAATCTTCTCGCCCACGAGCCGATTCAGAAGCGTGGACTTCCCCGCGTTCGGCCTCCCGACGAGCGCGACGTAGCCGCTCCGGTAGACGCGCGCCGCCGCGTCAAGACCGGCGTCCTGTCCGCCCGCCGTCTCTTCGACGCGCCCGGCCTGTTCGTCTTCAGTCATGGCTCATCTCGCCGTCACTTCAAAACTCGCTTCGAGCGTGTCGGGGTCTGCGGAGCTTCGCGCGGCGAAGACCTTGAACTGGCCGGGCTCGACCACGTACTGCATCGCGGTGTTGTAGAAGCCCAGCTCGGCGCGCGTGAGCTTGAAGGTGAGCGTGCGCCGCTCGTTCGGCTGGAGCGTGACGCGCTGGAAGCCCTTCAACTCTTTGACGGGCCGCACGCGCGAGGCCGCCACGTCGCGTATGTAGATTTGCACGACCTCGTCGCCCTCGCGCCGTCCCGTGTTCTCGACATCGACGGTCACGTCGACGCTCCCCGACGCCGCGATGCGCTGCGCGCTCAGTCGCAGGTTCGAGAGCCGGAAGGTCGTGTACGAGAGGCCGTAGCCGAACGGGTAGAGCGGCGCGACGGGCACGTCCAGATATTTTGAGGTGTACTTCTCGTTCGAAGGCGGGCGGCCCGTCGAGGTGTGGTTGTAGTAGAGGGGCTCTTCGCCGGACGCGCGCGGGAAGGTCACGGGCAGGTGGCCTCCGGGGTTCGTGTCGCCGAAGAGAACGTCCGCGATTGCGTTGCCGCCCTGCGTGCCCGAGAACCATGCTTCGAGTATCGCGGGCGCGTTCTCCGCGACCCAGTTGATTGCGAGGGGCCGCCCGTTCATCAGGACGACGACGAAAGGCTTGCCCGTCTGCTGTATGGCCTGAAGCAGTTCGAGCTGCCTTCCGGGAAGGTCTAGGGAGGTGCGCGCGGCTGCCTCGCCGCTCATGTCAGCGGTCTCTCCGACCGCGACGATTGTAACGTCCGCGTCGCGCGCGACGCGCACGGCCTCTGCGATTGAGTTCGCCGCCGTCGGGGTCGCTGCGAGACGCGCGGGGTCTATCTCGCCCGCGCTCGCGACGTTCGTCCCGCCCGCGGCGGAAGGCTGCGGCGGGGGCGCGTCGTAGTTTCCCATCACGCCCTTGCCTTCGACCGCCACGCCCTTCGCGTAAGTGACCTTCGTGCGCTGCGAGACCTTCGCCTTGATTGCTTCGAGCAGGGTCACAGCGTCCTGCGCGCGCCCGTCGCCCGACCATGAGCCGATTATCGCGCGCGGGTCGTCCGCGAGCGGGCCGACGACGGCGACGCTCTTCAAATCCTTTCTGAGCGGGAGCGCTTCGCCCTCATTCTTCAGAAGCACGAGCGAGCGCGCCGCGACCTCGCGCGCGGCGCGAAGGTTCTCCGCGTTCAAAGTGACGGAAGCTTCGCGGACTCGTCAACATAAGGCTTGTCGAAGAGTCCCGCGCGGAACTTTATGCGCAAGATTCGACGGACTGCTTCGTCCACGTCGGCCATGCGTAGCTTGCCCTGACGCAGAAGCTGCGACGCGTTCTGGTTGTAGAGGCGGCTGACCATCTCCATGTCGACGCCCGACGAGAGGCCGAGCCGCGCGGCGTCCGGGCCGTCCGCGGCGTAGCCGTGCGCTATCATCTCCTGCACGGACGTGTAGTCGCTGACGACGAAGCCGTCAAAGTTCCACTCGCCCCGAAGTATCTTCGTCAGGGTGAAGTGGTTGCCCGACGCCGGCACGCCGTTCACGTCGTTGAAGGAGCTCATCAAGGTCGCTACGCCCGCGTCCACCGCGGCCTTGAACGGCGGCAGGTAGACTTCGCGCAGGCGCTGCTCGCTCATGTCCGTGGTGTTGTAGTCGCGCCCCGATTCGGCAGCTCCGTACGCGACGAAGTGTTTGGCGCAGGCGACTACGCGGTCGGGCCTTGAGTAGTCAGAGCCCTGAAAGCCGCGCACACGCGCGCGCGCCATCGCCATGCCGAGGTACGTGTCTTCGCCCGCCCCTTCGGCGATGCGCCCCCAGCGCGCGTCGCGCGCTACGTCGACCATCGGCGCGAAAGTCCAGTGGACTCCGGCGGCGCGCGCTTCGGTCGCGGCGACGTAGGCGGAGCGCTCTGCGGTCGCGGGGTCGAAGCTTGCGGCCTCGCCCAGAGGGATTGGGAAGATGGTTCGGTAGCCGTGAATCACGTCGAAGCCGAAGATGAGTGGAATCTTCAGCCGCGAGCCCTCGACCGCCGCGCGCTGCAAGTCGTTCGTGTTCTTCGCGCCGCGCACGCCCAGAGTCGAGCCTAAGCGTCCGGCGCGCGCGATCTCGTAGATGTCCGGGTTGGCGTGCCCGCCGATGTCCCCGCCCAACTGCTGCAACTGCCCCAGCTTCTCTTCGAGCGTCATACGCGCGAGCAGAGCGTCAATCTTTCTCTCGACATCGACGCCGCGCGCCGCCGCGCTCTGCCCCGAGCGTTGTGTGCGCCGCTGTGAATTTGCAACGGGCGCGAGCGCCGAGAGCAGTAAGCAAGCTGCCAGTAGAGGCTTCAAGTCCTGCGCGAGTCTCATCCTTCGCCCTCCGTGAAAAAGAAGCGACGGGCGTGAAAGAGCACAAGGCTCCGACTGACGCGCGCGCTCCTTCGTTTGCGTTTCTACTTGCCCGCGGCGAGCGCCGACTCGCCGTTGAGGCGCATGATTTCGAGGGTCATCTCGGCGGAGGCGTACATGTCTTTTACGTCGAGCCACTCTTTGACGGTGTGAATTGCGCGCATGCCCGTGCCGAGGTTCGCGCACTCGATGCCGCGCTTGTTGAAGATGTTCGCATCGCAGCCGCCGCCCGACGCGAGCGTCTTCACGTCGAGACCCATGCGCGAGGCGGCCTCCTTCACGAGCTTGACGACGCGCGAGTCGTCCGACACGTCCATCGCGTAGTACTCGCGCGTGACGTTGGACTCGACGCTCGCCTTTGTCGTCACGCCCTCGACCGTCACCTCGTACCTCGCCGCGGCGTCCTCGAAGCACTTGATCATGTGCGCGGTCTGCGCTTCGAGCTTCGCGTCGTCGAGCGAGCGCGCCTCGCCCTTTAAGGTGACGAGGTTCGTGATGATGTTCGTCGCCTCGCCGCCCTGAATCACGCCGATGTTCGCGGTCGTCTCTTCGTCGATGCGCCCGAGCTTCATCGCCGAAATCGCCTCCGCCGCAATCTGTATCGCGGAGATGCCGAATTCGGGCGCGACCCCGGCGTGCGATTCGAGGCCGTGAATTTTGAACTCGAAGTGGTTCGCCGAGGGGCCTTTCGTGAAGAGGAAGCCGGGGTCGTCCGAGTCGAAGACGATTCCGTACTTCGCGCGCACCTTCGACATGTCCACGTGCTTCGCGCCGAGCAAGCCGACCTCTTCGCAGATGGAGAAGATAGCGTCGATGGGCGCGTGCGGGATTGATTGCTCTTGCAGGCAGCGGATGGTTTCGAGTATGACGGCGCAGCCCGACTTGTCGTCGCCGCCGAGGACGGTCGAGCCGTCGGTGCGTATGATGTCGCCCTCGACTATGGGCTTTACGCCGCGGCCCGGAACCACCGTGTCCATGTGCGCGCTCATCATGATGGCTTCGGCGTTGGGGACGGTGCCGGGGAAGCGCGCGATGACGTTGCCGGTGTTTCCGCCGACCTTCTCTCCGGCGTCGTCTATGAAGACCTCCGCGCCCATCTCCTCGCAGTAAGCCTTGATGCGCTCCGCCACGTCGCGCTCCTCGCGCGAGACCGAGTCGATCTGTACGAGTTCGAGTAGAAGGTTCTTGATGCGCTCCTGATTAATCATGCGGGTCTCCTCTGACAAAGGAATCTCTCGCCTAAACTTTTAAAGCCTGAAGGGGACTTGCTGCTTGGGTTGTAGGGCCAATCCTACTACACGGGCGGTCGGGCGCGCCACGCGCGGCCTTACCCGCTGACACTTTCGAGCGCGCGCTGAAGCTCCTCGCGCTTCGCTTCGAGCGCTTCGTCGGACGCGTCCGCGGGCACGTGTATCGGCGGGGCGAAGCGGACGTTGACGCGCGTGAAGGGCTTCGGGATTTGCAGCCCGTCCCAGCTCGGCAGACGCCAGAAGCTCTCGGCGTTGACGCCGAAAGGGAGCACCGGCTGGCCAGTCTTTTTGGCGAGCAGCACCGCCCCCATCTTCGCGACGTGGCGCGGCCCGCGCGGGCCGTCTATGGAGAAGCCAGCGGGGCAGCCCGCGCGCACGAGCCTCGTCAACTCGACGAGCGCGCCCACGGCCCCGCGCGTCGAAGAGCCGCGCACCGCGCCGTAGCCGAAGCGTTGTATGAAGCGCGCGATGTACTCGCCGTCGAAGCTGCGCGAGGTCATGATGACGATGCGGCGGCCCCGGAAGAAGTATGTGCCGGGGAAAATCCGGTCGTGCCAGAAGGTGTAGATGGGGAGGCGGCCTCCGCGCGAAGCCTCTTCCCAGTGGCGGCCCTCCTCCACGCGGAAGCGAAGCGTCGAGCCGATAAGGCGTATCGCGAGGTAGAAGGCGAGGTCTGCGGCGCGTATGGCCAGACGCTGCCGGAAGGTGTAGGCGTCGAGCGGCGCGAAGCCGTAGGCGCGGCGCACGCGCTCGTCCTCTTGCGGCTTTGAAAGTGCGGATTCCAAGGCCGGGAGTTTACATCAAACGCGGCGGCACCGACCCGCCTCTTTTTCAGGCTGGACGCGGAGGGCGGTTTGTGCGATATATCTTGAAACCGGCGCACTGCCCCGCGTCGTACAGCGTTGGCGAGAAGGTTTCGGAGTCGAACCGGCCCTGAGCTTTTCATTGCCCTCCCCAATTTCAAGGCTTACGGAAAACGTTTCGGGATGGACGGACGACGGATTCTCATCGTTGAAGGCAACGCCGAACTCCGCACGGTGCTCTCGGACGCGCTGCGCGAGCAAGGCCACGAAGTGGTCACCACCGGCGACCGCTGCGAGGCCGTCTCGCGCGAAGACCTCGAAGACTTCGACCTCATCATCTCCGACCTCGCCGAGTACGCCGACTCGGGCGTCCAGATAGTCTCTGAGCTAAAACGCAAGCGCCTCTTCGTCCCCATCGTCGTCTCGTCCGAAGAGGCGCAGCAGGCCGGCATCGTCAAAGCCTTCAAGCTCGGCGCGGCGAACTTCGTGCGCAAGCCCTACGACCACGACGAGCTGCGCACAATCGTCGAGAAGACGCTCGGCTACAAGCTGCGCTTCGTCGAAGACCTCAAAGTCCTCCCGTACGTGCGCGAGCACATAGAGTTCGAGCTGCCGAGCGACATCTCCTTGATGAACGGCGTGCTCCACTACATCACGGAGCGCGTCGCCGCGCTCGGCGTGATAAAGCCCGACGCGTCGAACCTCTTCATCGCTCTGGACGAGGCGTTCGTCAACGCGGTCAAGCACGGCAACCGCCACGACACGCAGAAGCTCGTGCGAATCACCGCAGACCTCTCCTCGAAGGAGGCGCGCTTCACAATCGAGGACGAGGGCGAGGGCTTCAACGTCTCGGAAATCCCAGACCCGCGCGACCCCGAAAATCTCTTCAAGACTTCTGGCCGGGGCGTCCTGCTCATCTACAACATCATGGACGAGGTCGAGTACAATGAGCGCGGCAACCGCCTGACGATGGTCAAGCGGCCCGAGAATTCGCTCGACCATCAGTTGATAGAGACGCTGACGCCGCCGGATGACGACGCCGCCAAACAGAAACGCTGACGACGCCGAAGGCGCGCACGCCGCGGAAGAGCGCGCGGCCCCCACACACCCAGACGCACAGACCGACGACGCGCACGCGACTCTCCGGGGACGACTGCGCATCCCGCTCGTCTTCCAGTTCATAAGAAGCCTGCGCACGCCCTTCGTCTTCGTCGTCATCTTCGCCGCGCTCGTCGCCCTGCACCTGACGCTCCTGAGCCTTCCGTACTACTGGGACGAGGCGGGCTACTTCATCCCCGCCGCGCGAGACATATACGCGGACGGCTCTCTCGTCCCTCACTCGACGCTCTCGAACGCGCACCCGCCGCTCGTCATGGCGTACCTCGCGCTCGCGTGGAAGCTCTTCGGCTTTCAGATAACTGTCGCGCGCACGGCGATGCTCGCCGTCTCGGCCTTCGCGCTCACGGGACTCTTCCGCCTCGCCGAGCGCGTGCAGAACGCGCGCGTCGCCGCCGCGACCGTCCTCTGCACGGCGCTCTACCCGGTCTTCTTCGCGCAAAGCTCGCTCGCGCACCTCGACATGATGGTCGCCGCGCTCACTCTCTGGGCGCTCGTCTTCTACCTACCGTCGAAAGACGGCGAAGCTTCGTTACACAGGCGCGCGGCGTGTGTCGCGCTGTTGGCTCTCGCGGCGCTTGCGAAGGAGACGGCTGTGCTCGTGCCTCTGACGCTCTGCGCTTGGGAGTTTGTGTGTCGCGTCGCGGGCAGGTGGGAGCGGGTCGCGTCGCTTATCTGCGTCGAGCGCAGGCGACGAAGCGTCTGGTGGAGTCTGTCGCTCCTGCTCGCGTGCGTGCCGCTCGCGCTCTGGTTCGCGTACCACCGCTCTGTGACGGGCTACACCTTCGGCAACCCCGAATACTTCCGCTACAACGTCGAGTCGACGCTCAACCTCTCGCGCGTGCTCGACGCGGGCTGGCACCGCCTGCTCCACGTCACGACGCACATGAACCTCTGGGCGCTGACGCTCGCCGGAATCGCCGCGATGTTTCTGAGGCCGCGGCGCGACGGCGGGACGCAACGCGACCGAATAGAGCCGCGCGTGCAGTTGCTCTTCTTAGTGCTCGTACTCGCGCACGTCTTTGCGCTCTCAATCGTCGGCGGCGCTGTGCTCGCGCGCTACATGCTTCCCGTCTTGCCGCTGGTCGTACTCGTATGGGTTTCGACTCTCTGGCGGCGCGTGCCCGCCTGGCCGCTCGCCGTCGCGCTCGTCTGCGGCGCTTTCGCCTACAGGTGCGTCGTCAACCCCTCGTACAACTTCCCCTGGGAGGAGAACCTCGCTTACAGAGACTTCATACTCATGCACCGCGACGCCGCGCACTTCCTCGCAGACAACTACGCGGGCGCGCGCGTCTTGACCACATGGCCCGCGACCGACGAGCTGCGCAACCCTTACTACGGCTACACGACGCGCGCGTTGCAGGTCGTCCCCATCGAGAACTTCACGCTCGAAGAGGTCGAGCGAGCCGCGCCGCGCAAGGGAGAGTATGACGTGGTCTTCCTCTACTCGACGCACGGCGGCCTCCAACTCAAAGACGCTGCCGACCTGCTCGACGCGCGCGTCGTCTTCTGGGAAGCACAAAGAGGCCAGTGGGTCGCGGTCTTGGTGAAACAGTAGATGCCTTTCGAACTGTTCCTAGCGCTGCGTTACATGCGCGCGCGTCGCGGACGCCGCGTCGCCCGCTGGACTGCGCTCGCGGCCGTTCTGGGCATCGCGTGCGGCGTGGCGGCGCTCATTCTCGCGCTCGCGCTCGCCAACGGCTTCCGCGACGAGCTGCGCGACAAAATCCTCCGCGGCACCGCGCACGTCACGCTCTCGCGCGAGGGCGAAGGCGTCGAGGACGCGCGTGCGTTGGCGGGGCGCGTGCGGAAGTTTGAGGGCGTCTCGGACGCCGCGCCGACGACGTACGAGGGCGCGCTTCTGAGCGGCCCCGGAGGCGCGGCCTACACGCTCCTGCGCGGCGTAGACGCCGACTCGCGGCGCGCGGGCTTGCAGATTCAAAGCACGGTCGTCGAAGGCTCGCTCGACTCAATCTTCCCCGCAGGGGGCTTGAGCGCGAAGGCTGACGAAGCGAACGCCGGCGGAGATTCGGAGCCCGTACCCGTAGTGCTCGGCGAAGAGCTTGCGAAGCGGACGGGGCTCGACAGGGTCGGCGAAGAGGGCTGGGTCTTGACCGGCGCGTTGGCGCACGCGTCCGGCGCGTCAGACGCGTACGCGCCGCGCGCGCGCCGCGTACGCGTCGAGGGACTCTTCCGCTCCGGGCTATACGAGTACGACTCGACCTGGACTTACCTGAGTCTCGACTCGGTCGCGCGCGTCACGGGCGCGCGCCCTTCGACCGTCGTAAGCGTCGAGGCGCGCGACATGTACGAGAGCCGCGAACTCGCGCGACGCTTGCGCGCGGAGTTGGGCAACGGGTGGGCTGCCGCCGACTGGGGCGAGACGAACCGCCCGCTCTTCGAGGCTTTGGCGCTTGAGCGCCGCACGGTCGCGCTAATCATAATGCTCATCACAATCGTCGCCGCGCTCAACATCACGACGACGCTCGCGCTCGTCGTCGTCGAGCGACGCGCGGACATCGCCGTGCTTTTGACGCTCGGCGCGCACGCGCGCTCCGTCACGCTCGTATTCATGATTGAGGGCGCGCTGGTCGGCGCTCTGGGCGCGTTCGCGGGAGTCGCAGCGGGGCTCGCGGCGTGCTTCGCGGCAGACCGCTTCAACCTCGTGAGGCTTCCGGCGGACGTCTACTCTCTGAGCGCGGTGCCCCTGCACCCGCACCTTTGGGACGTGGCACTGCCCGCGCTCGCTGCCTTCGCCGTGAGCCTGCTCGCGACGATTTACCCCGCGCGTCAGGCCGCGCGCGTCAGGCCCGCGGAGGTCTTGCGTTACGAATGAGCGCGGACTTCAAACTCTCCGTCGAAGCCTTGCGCAAGTCTTTCAGAGACCCCGCGGGCGGCGCGCTCGAAGTCCTGCGCGGCGTCTCGTTCGGGGTGAGTGCGGGAGAGATGGTCGCGGTCGTGGGCGAGTCGGGCTCCGGGAAGACCACGCTTCTGCACCTGATTGGAGGTCTCGAAGCGTCGGACGCCGGGAGTGCGCGTCTCGGAGGTTTTGAGATAACGCGCGCCACGACGGCGGAGCTTGCGCGCTGGCGCGGGCGCGAGGTCGGGTTCGTCTTTCAGTCGCACCAACTCCTCGCGGACTTGTCGGCTGAGGAGAACGTCGCGCTGCCGCTTCTGGTCGCGCGCGTCGGCATGCGGGAGGCGCGCTCGCGCGCGAGGGAGATGCTTGCGAGCGTCGGCCTCGAAGCCCGCGCGGCTCACGCCTCGGGGGAGCTTTCGGGCGGCGAGCAGCAGCGCGTCGCGCTCGCGCGCGCACTCGTCACGCGCCCCCGTCTCGTGCTCGCCGACGAGCCGACCGGGAATCTGGACGCGCGCACGGGCGAAGAGGTCGGCGCGCTCCTGCTCTCGCTCTGCAAGGAGGCGCGCGCGCGCGTCCTACTCGCCACGCACAGCGAGCGCCTCGCAAGCCTCTGCGACAGGCGGATGCTGCTAAAGGAAGGGAAGTTGGAAGAGGTTAGAGGCTAGAGTTTAGCCCCGCCTTTAAAATCTGACATCCGCGCTTCGTTTCAGTTATAATGAATTTCGGGCGCGGGGCGGGCGGCTAATCCCCAGCCGTGGGACGCTTCCAGCGCCCTCTTAAGTCTTCATTGGCCGGTCGGAAACATTCTTTATGTTTGAGCGATACACCGAGAAAGCGCGCAGAGTCATCTTCTTCGCGCGTTACGAAGCCTCGCAGTTCGGAGCCCCCGCGATTGAGCCCGAACACCTACTCCTCGGCCTCATGCGCGAGGACAAGACGCTGACGGCGCGATTCCTCGCGCGCGCGCAGACCTCGCTCGAAGCCATACGCAAAGAGATCGAGGGGCGCGCGCCCCTGCGCGAAAAGATTTCGACCTCGGTCGAACTGCCGCTCGCGCCCGAGACAAAGCGCGTGCTCGCCTTCGCGCACGAAGAGAGTGACCGCCTACAGCACCGACACATCGGGACGGAGCACCTCCTGCTCGGCCTCCTGCGCGAAGAGCGCTCGATGGCCGCGGAAATTCTCTACGACCGCGGCCTGCGCCTGAACGCTGTGCGCGAGGAGGTCTCGCGGCAGGCCGGCGCAGACCCGCGCGCCGCGCAGAAGAAGGAGACGCCGCACCTCGCCGAGTTCTCGCGCGACCTGACCGACGACGCCGCCAACGACAAGCTCGACCCGCTCGTCGGGCGCGAGGGCGAGATTGAGCGCGTCGTGCAGATACTCTGCCGTCGCACGAAGAACAACCCCGTGCTGATAGGCGAGCCCGGCGTAGGCAAGACCGCAATCGTCGAGGGCCTCGCGCAGCGCATCGTGCGCGGCGACGTGCCCTCGTTCCTTGAGAACAAGCGCATACTCTCGCTCGACCTAAGCTTAATAGTCGCGGGCACGAAGTACCGCGGCCAGTTCGAGGAGCGGCTCAAGCAGATAATGCGCGAGCTGATTGAGAACCCGCAGTACGTCGTCTTCATCGACGAGCTGCACACGCTCGTCGGCGCGGGGAGCGCGGAAGGCTCGCTCGACGCGGCGAACATTCTGAAGCCCGCACTCTCGCGCGGCGAGATTCAGTGCATCGGCGCGACCACGCCCGCCGAGTTCCGCAAGTCAATCGAGAAAGACCGCTCGCTGGAGCGACGCTTCCAGGCCGTCAAGGTTCCGCCGCCGAGTGAAGAAGAGGCCGTCTCGATTCTCGACGGCGTGCGCGAGCGTTACGAGGCGTTCCACCAGGTTCGCTACACGGAGGACGCAATCGAGGCCGCGGTCTACCAGTCGAACCGATACATCCCAGACCGCTTCCTTCCGGACAAGGCCATCGACGTGATTGACGAGGCGGGCGCTCGCGTCAAACTCCGCGCGCGCCGCGACACCGGCCCGCGTTCGGAGGCCTTCGAGGACAGAGACAGGGGCATCTACTACCGCGGCCCTTCGCTGAGCGCCTCGGCCCTCGTCGACGACGAAGAGATGTTGATGTCCGTCGAGGTCACGCGCGACGACATCGAGGAGGTCATCGCGCGCTGGACTGGAATCCCCGTCACCTCCCTGAAGGAGGAGGAGACGCATAAGCTACTTCGCATCGAGGAGGAGCTGCGCAAGCGCGTCATCGCGCAGCGACCGGCAATCTCCGCTCTCGCGCGCTCAATCAGACGTTCGCGCGCGGGGCTCAAGAACCCGCACCGCCCCGTCGGCTCGTTCCTGTTCTTAGGCCCCACGGGCGTCGGCAAGACGGAGGTCGCGCGCTCTCTCGCCGAATTTCTCTTCGGCTCGGAGCGCTCGATGATTCGCTTCGACATGTCGGAGTTCATGGAGAAGCATTCGGTCTCGAAGCTCATCGGAAGCCCTCCGGGCTACGTCGGCCACGAAGAGGGCGGTCAGTTGACCGAGCGCATCAAGCGCTCGCCGTACAGCGTCCTTCTCTTCGACGAGATTGAGAAGGCGCACCCGGACATCTTCAACGTGCTCTTGCAGGTCTTCGAGGACGGGCTCCTGACGGACGCGCTCGGAAACTCGGTCGACTTCAAGAACGCCATCATCATCATGACCTCGAACATCGGCGCGCGCTTCATACAGAAGAAGGGCACGATGGGCTTCCAGGCGAGCCCCGACGCCTCGCGCGAGAAGATGGAAGAGATGGTGATGAACGCCGTCCGCCACACCTTCAACCCGGAGTTCATCAACCGCCTCGACGAGATAATCATCTTCGACCAGCTAAACGACGACGAGCTTCTTGAGATAGTCGGCCTACAGGTCGAGCTGTTGAACAAGACGCTCGCCCGCCGCGGGCTCGAAGTCCGTCTGACGGACGAGGCCAAGCGCTGGATAGTCGAGAAGACCTGCGCCGACCGCTCCTACGGGGCGAGGCCCTTGCGCCGCGCCCTGCAGAAGTACGTCGAAGACCCGCTCTCCGAGGCTCTGATACAGGGCTCTCTGGGCGGCGCGACTCTCGTCGAGGTCTTCCGCGACGGCGACACGCTCGGTCACCGCCCCGAGGGAGTCGAAGAGCCGGGCGACGCGCTCCTGATTCACTAGAGAACGGTGAATTAGGAAGGCGAAAGTTAAAAGGCAAAAGGAAAAATAAAAGGCAAAGGGGAGAGCGATTTACCCTTTTTGCCTTTTTCCTTTTGCCTTTTGCCTTGCTATAATCCCCCCCTTTGCGGGAGTCGTGCGGCTGGCAACGGTGGCGGGCGCGAGTTGAATCCAAGATGCGCCTGTTCCCGTTTTGACGCCTTCGCCTGCGCGCGGCCCGTGGCCGGAGCGTAGCCGGTAAATCTCGAAAAGTTTTATCCGAAAGTCTCCCGGACTCATTCGACCGTAATCCTTGAGGCGAAAAACCAAGTTTATGCGAATCCGCTCGCCGTGGCTCTGTCTAGTGGCGGCCTTTTTGGGCTGCCTCATGCTCCTCAACGCGGCGCTGCTTCCCGTAGCCGCAAGCGCGCAGGAGCCGCAAGCTACCTCCACACAGCAGAGGCTCGTCGAGGACGTTCAAATCGAAGGCAACCGCCGCCTGCGAGACGAGGACATCCTCTACCACATACAGACGCGCAAGGACGACCCTTACAACCCCGCGCAGGTGCAGCGCGACCTTCAGGCCCTGCTCAACCTCCCGTTCTTCGACAAGACCGAGACGCGCGTCAGCATCGTCGACCCCGGCCCGCGCGGCGGAGTCGTCGTCGTCTTCACGGTCAAGGAGCTTCCGGTCATACGCGACCTGCAGTTCAAGGGCCTGAAGAGCGTGGGCGAGGCCGACGTGCTCAAGGCCTTCCGCGAGCAGCGCGTGGGCGTGTCGAAGGAGTCCGTCTACGACCCCGTAAAGATTAACAACGCCCGGCGCGTCATCAAGGAGCTTCTCTCCGAGCACGGCCACCCGAACGCGGTCATCAACGCCGACACCGAAGAGGTCTCGCAGACCTCGGTCGCGCTGACCTTCAACATCGACGAGGGCGAGCGCGTGCGCGTCGTCGAGATAGACTTCGAGGGCAACCAGCACTTCTCCGACGGAGAGCTGCGCGGCGCTCTGAAGCTCGTCAAGGAGGCGGGGCTCATCTCGCGCTTCAAGGGCGAGGACATACTCCACCTCGACAAGCTCGAATACGACCTGCACCAGAACGTCCGCGGCTACATGGCCTCGAAGGGCTACCTCGAAGCGCGCACGGGCGAGCCGCGCGTCGAAGGCTTGGGGCCGAAGCGCACGGGCTTTCCCATCTTGCCGCTCCCGATAATCTCTTCGGTCGACGAGGGCCTGCGCGTCACCGTGCCCGTCAGCGAGGGCAAGCTCTACCGCCTCGGCCAGATAAAGATTGAGGGCAACTCGATCTACTCCGAGGAGGTGATACGACAGGTCATCGGGCTCAGGTCGGGCGAGGTGGCCAACGGGCAGCGCATCACGAAGGCGCTCTCGGAAGACCTCGAAAAGCTCTACGGTCGCTCCGGCTTCATACAGTACTCGTACGAGGTCACGCCCGAGTTCAAGCCCAATCCGCAGAACCCCGCCGAGGGCATCGCGGACTTCACCGTCACAATCACCGAGGGCAAGCAGTTCACGCTCCGCCGCCTTGAGTTCGCGGGCAACACCTACACGCGCGACAACGTTTTGCGCCGCGAGGTCGCCGTGAACGAGGGCGACATCTTCGACAAGGCGCTCTGGGACTTCTCCGTCCTTAAGCTCAACCAGCTCGGCTTCTTCGACCCGATTGACAAGGACAAGGACGCGGAGATTCGCACGGACGAGGAGACGGGCGAGGTCGACGTGAACCTCCGCGTCTCGGAGCGCGGGCGCAACCAGATAGCCTTCAACGGCGGCATCTCCGGCATCGGCGGCTCGTTCTTCGGCCTCGACTACTCGACGAACAACCTTCTGGGCCGCGGCGAATCGCTCGCGTTCCAGTTCGCCTTCGGCAACCGCCAGAAGTCGGTGCAGTTCTCGTTCACCGAGCCCTACGTGAAAGACCGCCCCATCTCGGTGGGCTTCACCCTGTTCACGCAGTCGCTCAAGTTCTTCGGCGAGGGCACGCTCCTCTCGAACAACATCGACGCGCTCAACGGCGCGTTCGGCAACCAGTTCGACTTCCTGAACGCGAGCGAGGAGAATCTCTTTACGCAGAAGTCCACGGGCGGCTCGGTCTTCGCGACCTCCCCGCTCTCGGAGTTCTGGCGTCCCCGCTCGCGCAAGCTTGTAGAGGTTTCTCGCGCCTCGCGCGTCGGCCTCTCCTACTCGCTCTCGCGCACGTCCGTCCAGGACCCGCCCGTCAACGAGCAGGCCAACCCGAACACGTTCATCCCCGTAATCTTCCGCCAGCCGTCGATCATGACGAGCCGCATCACGCCCTCGCTCGTCTACGACACGCGTAACGGCACGATTGACCCGACGCGCGGCACGCAGGTCTCGGCGTCGCTCGCGTTCGCGGGCGTGCTCGGCGACGTGCGCACCATTCAGCCGACGGTCTCCTTCATTCACTTCATGCCTGTGCGCCGCAAGCGCTCGGCCAACCCCGAGGTCTTCGGCTTCCGCCTCGTCGCGGGCCACGTCCGCAGCTACGGCATCACTTCGAAGATCGACGAGGCGCAGCGCAGCTCGCTCTCGTTCATCAACGGCGTGCCCATCTACGAGCGCTTCTTCCTCGGCGACGAGTTCACGATACGCGGCTACAACGTGCGCTCCATCAGCCCCATCGTGCAGCTCGACACCTTCGTCACGTCGCAAAAGGTGAAGGTCTCCGCGACGCCGCTCGGCGACCAGGTGGACGTCACCGGCATCTCGGGCGCGCTCAGGCAGCAGCTGGAGACGCTCGGCACGTTCACAGGCGTCTCGGGCTCGAACTCGGTGCAGGTCGACCGACAGTTCAACTTCCTCGGCGGCGACACGCAGCTTCTGGGTAACTTCGAGTACCGCATACCCATCTTCGGGCCGGTCTCGCTCGCGGCCTTCGCCGACATCGGCTCGACCTTCAACATCGCGACCAAAGACGACCAGGTCTTCTCGACCGAGTTCCTCGCCGACCAGCCGTTCCTTGGCCGCCGCGGCGGGCTGACCGAGTTGGTCGCGCAGCGCAACCCGCAGCTCGCGGTCGCGGGCGTCGGGAACCTCTTCTTCGACCCCGTCTCGGCGACGCAGCAGCGCGCGCTGCTAGTTCAGGGCGACAGGCTCCTGACGAAGGAGGAGCTGGCGATACTACAGCGGCAGGGGCCGCTAGACCCCCTGACGTTCCTGCCCTTCGGCGTGCAGCCGATATTCCTGCGCGGCGAGGCGCGGACGGACACTCTGGCGCGCATCTCGCAGAGCCTTTTCTCAAAAATTGGGGACTACCGATCCAGCGTCGGGCTTGAGCTGCGCATCCAAATGCCTGTCGTCAACGTGCCGTTCCGATTCATCTACGCGTACAACCCGAACGCGCGCAGCACGTTCTTCGTCGAAAAGAAGAGGGTCTTCCGGTTCAGCATCGGTCGTACTTTCTAACCGTTTAGGATTAAACTACGGGTGGCGCGCGCCCCGCGGGGCCGGCCGAGGCGCTTTCGAGCCGCCAGCCCTTTGACTACTAAAGCTTAAGGAGCAGTACAGGAAAGATCATGAAAGCCATTCGCAACATACTCGCCGCCGCCGCGTTCGCCGCGTTCGCCGCGCTCGGCGTGAACGCACAGGCCCCCGCCCGTACCACGCCCGCGCCCGCCGCGCAGACCCCCCGCCCGTCCGCGCCCGCAGCAGGCGCGCAGGGCGTCATCGGCGAGGGCAAGTTCGCCGTCGTCGACACGGACGTCTTCCAGGACCCGAAAGAGGGCATCGCGCGCCTCGTGAGTGCCGCCGCCACCGTAGACCGCGAGTTCAAGCCGCGCCGCGACGAGATCGTGCAGCTGCAGACGCGCTACGACGCGCTCGCCAAGCAGATTCAGGACACGCAGAAGGTCGCCGACCAGAAGGCGCTCCAGAACCTCGCCGACCAGGCCGAGACGCTTAAGAACGACATCGAGCGCAAGCAGCAGGACGGCCAGCGCGCCATCCAGAAGCGGTGGCAGGAGCTCTCCGGCCCCATCTTCACCGACATCAACAACGCGCTCCGTGCCTACGCGCAGGCGCGCGGCGTCTCGGTCGTCTTCGACCTCTCGAAGATGGAGGGCGTCGTGATGGTCGTCAACCCGAACGGCATCGACATCACCGCCGGCTTCATCGCCGACTACAACCAGCGCAACCCCGCCTCGACGGCCTCGACGGCCACGCCGGGCAACCAGTAAGGCGTCAGAGCGGTTACGAGTGACAAGTGACGAGTGGCGAGCTAAGATACACCGGCTCGTCACTCGTCACTTGTCACTCGTAACTTTTTTATGGACACCGTTCTCGACACGCTCGCCATCCAGGCCGTCCTGCCGCACCGCTACCCCTTCCTGCTCGTCGACCGAATCGTCGAGCTGACCGAGGGCGTGCGCATCGTCGGCGTCAAGCAGGTGACCGTCAACGAACACTTCTTTCAGGGCCACTTCCCCGGCGCGCCCGTCATGCCCGGCGTGCTCATCGTAGAGGCGATGGCGCAGGTCGGCGCGGTCTACGCGCTGCGGCAGATAGAGGGGCGCGAGTCGAAGCTCGTCCTCTTCAGCGGCATAGACAACGCGCGCTTCCGCCGGCCCGTAGTCCCCGGCGACACTCTCGTGATAACGGTCACGCCGCTCCGCGTCGGCGGTCGCGTGCAGAAGATGCACGGCGAGGCGCACGTCGACGGGCAGCTCGCCGCGGAGGCCGACATCATGAGCGTCGTCGCCGACCGCGGCGCGGTCAAGTGAAAGGGTAAGAGGGGAAGAGGGCAAAGGGGAAAGGTTGAAGAAGGCCGCGCGCCGTCGCCGCGGCTCCCCTTCTCACCCTTTCCCTTTCACCCCCTTCCCCCTCTTGTTTCTGATGTCAGTAGATATTCACCCGACAGCCGTGGTGAGCGCGCGCGCCGAAGTCGGCGAGGGCTCGCAGATAGGGCCGTACTGCACCGTGGGCGACGAGGTTCAGCTCGGCGCGCGCGTCCGCCTCGTGTCGCACGTGGTCGTCGACGGTCGCACCGAGATAGGCGACGACACGCACGTCTTCCCCTTCGCCTCAATCGGGCTCGCGCCGCAGGACTTGAAGTACCGCGGCGAGCCCGCCGAGACGCGCCTGGGGCGGCGCAACCGCGTGCGCGAGTTCGTGACGATTCACCGGGGCACGGAGGGCGGCGGGATGCTGACCTCTGTCGGCGACGACTGCCTCATCATGGCGCAGGCGCACGTCGCGCACGACTGCCACGTCGGGAGCGGCGTGATTATGGCGAACGCCGCGACGCTCGCCGGACACGTCCGCGTAGAGGACGGCGCGAACGTCGGCGCGTACTCGGGCGTCCACCAGTTCTGCCGCGTCGGGAGAGAGGCTTACGTCGGCGGCTACTCTGTAGTCGTCAAGGACGCGCTGCCCTTCGCGCTCACCGTAGGCAACCACGCCAAGTGCTACGGCCTGAACACGGTCGGCATGAAGCGGCGCGGCTACCCCTCGGAGACAATCGAAGCGCTGCACCACGCCTTCCGCCTCCTCCTCTCCTCGAAGCTCAACACCACGCAGGCCCTCGCGGCGATACGCGAAGAGGTTCAGGGCCCCGCGGAGGTCGAAGAACTCCTTCGCTTCATCGAAGCCTCCGAGCGCGGCGTCGTAAAATAAATTCCCCTCATGCGCTACGGCTTAATCGCTGGCAACGGCAAGTTTCCTTTCCTCGTGGCGGAGGGCGCGAGGCGCGCGGGCGTCTCTTTGGCCGTCGCCGCGATTAAGGAGGAGACAGACCCGGCGATTGAGAAGGTCGCGGAGCGCGTCACTTGGGTCGGCATCGGGCAGTTGGGGCGCATGATTCGCTTCTTCAAGCGCGAGGGCGTCGAGAAGGCCATCATGGCCGGTCAGGTCAAGCACGTTCAGATATTCAGCGGCGCGCTCCCGGACTTGCGCATGCTGCGGATGCTCGTCTCGCTCCCGCGCCGAAACACCGACGCTCTCATCGGCGGCGTCGCGGCGGAACTCGCGCGCGAAGGGATTGAGCTAATCGACTCGACGTACTTCCTGCAAGACCACCTGCCGGCGGAGGGCTTGCTCACGCGCCGCGCGCCCGACGAGCGCGAGCGCGGCGACATAGAGTACGGGCTCGAAGTCGCGCGCGAGATTGCGCGGCTGGATTTGGGTCAGACCATCGTCGTGCGCTCGCGCGCGTGCGTCGCGGTCGAGGCGATGGAGGGCACGGACGCGACCGTGCGCCGCGCCGGGCAACTCGCGAAGGGCCGCCTCACGGTCGTCAAGGTCGCGAAGCCGAATCAGGACATGCGCTTCGACGTGCCGGTCGTCGGCGTCCCGACAATCGAGACGATGGTCGAGGCGGGAGCGACCTGCCTCTGCGTGACCGCGGGCAAGACGCTCATCTTCGACCGCGAAGAGATGCTCGCGCTCGCGAACCGCCGCCGCATCGCGGTCGTCGCCGCGCCTCCCGTCTAAAAATATTTCGGATTATGGATTGAAGGGGGATGAGAGTCAGCGTGACTCTCATCCCCCTTCGCTTTCAGCCGCACTCGGCAACCCGCGTTCGGACATGTGGCGTTTCTGTTTTCGGAATCAAAACCGCCACAGCGCCGCTCTCTCTCTCTCTCTCTTCTTTGGCCGAAAGACTCGGAAAGTCGGGGCGCGGGGCGCGCCCGCGCGTTGGCACGTTCGTTGCGAAGTGTTAGTGCGAAAGACGCAAGGGCACAGCCGGGCCGCGACCCTCGGCGTGGCCGGAGCTGAAACGACTCTGAAGACGAATCCCTTTGAAGGAGAGACTTTGAAAACCATGAAGAAGCTCGGACTCGCAACCGCACTCCTCCTGACGCTCGCGTTCGGCGCGGGCTCTGTGTTCGCACAGAACTCCAACACCGCACCGGCGGG
>JADMIO010972806.1_pt1 | contig 46659 bp, 47 predicted proteins | sample 8958161 | NCBI WGS metagenome assembly JADMIO01 (sample SAMN16585339, study PRJNA669376) | soil metagenome | isolation source: Crop rotation soil | place: USA: Cullars Rotation, Alabama | collected 2011
ACGAAGGACTCGAGCCACTCTTGCTCGTCGGCGATCGCGGCGGCGGCGGCGCGGGCGATCGCGGCACCGCCGCGCTCGGCGAGGAGGCGGGCGATCTGCGACAGCGCCGCCGCGAACGGATTGGGCGGATCGGCGAGCGGCGGGCGGGAGGCGGGCTCGGGCAGGCGGGCGGCATGAATCGCGGCCAAGGTCGAGGCGAGCCGCGGTGCGTCGCCGGGCAGGCGCGGCGGCCTTCCGTCGATCGCATCGATCACCAGCGCGCCGAACGGCAGGTCGGGTCCGGGCGGGATCGCCGCATGCAGGGCCGGCGTGCGGCCGCTCGCGGCCGCGCGCTCGAAGCTCGCAACCTGCTGCGCGAGGTTCGCCGCCGGTGCCAGGCCGAGCTGGCTGCGCGTCGGCACTCGCAGGAGCTGGCGCGTGGCGCCGATCAGCCAGTGGCGATGTGCCAGTCCCTTGCGGCGCAGCGGCACGAGATCGCCCGGCGCGATGCCCGCGAAAGCGGGGAAAGCCGAGAGCACGCGGGCCAGCGCCGTTGGCGGCGGATCGAGCATGGCCATAGATAGCGCGCGCGCCGGCCGGGCGACACGCTATCGTGCGGCCCGTGCTCAGCATCGTGATCCCGACCCTCGACGCCGTCGCGACCTTGCCCGCGGCGCTTGCCGCCCTGGCGGAAGGCGCCGACGAGATCGTCGTCGCCGACGGCGGCTCGGCGGACGACACGCTCGCGCTCGCCGCGGCGCACGGCGCGCGCGTCATCGCCGCACCGCGCGGACGCGGCGCGCAGCTCGCCGCGGGGGCCGCGGCGGCCAACGGCGACTGGCTGCTGTTTCTCCATGCCGACACGCGGCTCGCAGCGGGGTGGCGCACGCCGGTGAACCGCTTCATGAGCGGGCGCGAGAACCGCTTGCGGGCGGCCTATTTCCGCTTCGCGCTCGATGACGACGCCGCGGCGGCGCGCCGGCTCGAGCGCGTGGTGGCGTGGCGCTGCCGGCGGCTCGCCCTGCCCTATGGCGATCAGGGCTTGCTGATGTCGCGGGCGCTCTATGTCGCGGTCGGCGGCTATCGGCCGATCGTGCTCATGGAGGACGTCGACATCGTGCGCCGTCTCGGCCGCGTCCGGCTGGCGGCGCTCGACCACCCGGCGGTGACCTCCGCGGCGCGCTACCGGCGCGACGGCTACCTGCGCCGCTCGGCGCGCAACCTGGTGTGCCTGTCGGCCTGGTTCCTCGGCGTCGATCCGCGGCGTATCGCGCGGCTGTATGGTTGATGCGCGGGGGACTGATGCGGGGCTGAGCGGCGGATGAAGCCGACCTTGATCGTCTTCGCGCGGGCGCCCCGCCTCGGCCGGGTCAAGCGCCGGCTGGCGGCCGAGATCGGCCAGGCCGCGGCGCTGCACTTCTATCGCCGCACCCTGATGCGCCTGCTCGCGCGCGTCGTGCGCGATCGGCGCTGGCGCGTGGTGCTGGCCCTCACCCCGGACAACGCGCGCCTCGCCGGCCGGCCCTCGCTTCCCCAGGGGCGCGGCGACCTCGGCGTGCGCATGGCGCGCGTGCTGGCGCGTGCGCGCGGGCCGGCCGTGCTCGTGGGCGCCGATATTCCCGCCCTCGGTCCGGCGCAGATCGCCCGCGCGTTCCGGCGTCTTCGCAGTGCCGACGCGGTGCTCGGACCCGCGGCCGACGGCGGCTACTACCTGGTCGGCACGCGCCGCGGCACGTTCGCGCGCTGGATGTTCGGCGCCGTGCGCTGGTCGACCCCGCACGCCCTCGCGGACACGCTCGCCAACCTGCGCCTGCGGCGCGTGGCACTAATCGACCGGCTGGCCGACGTCGACACGGCCGCCGATCTCGCCGCGCACGCCCTTCCCGCAAGCGGCCGGCCGCGCTATTGAGGGCCGCCACAAACTGAGGCGGGCATGGAAGCGTTGCCAGGGCAGGCGGAGCTCTACGAGGTCGTGCGCGACGGCTACACCGTCAGCACCGCGCGCGAGCGCCTCGATCTCGACCTGGTCCACCGCGTGCTGTCGCAGGAACTCTATTGGTCCATCGGCATGCCGCGGGCGATGTTCGAGCGCGCAGTAGCGCACGCGTTGCCGTTCGGACTCTATCGATCGGACGGCGCGCAATGCGGCTTCGCGCGGGTGACCAGCGATCGCGCCACCTACGCGCATCTCCAGGACGTCTTCATCCTGGCGGACGAGCGGGGGCGCGGCCTCGGGCGGATCCTGCTCGAGGCGGTGTTCGCGCATCCCGGCCTACAGGGGTTGCGCCGCTGGACGCTGGTCACGCGCGACGCGCACGCGCTCTACGCGCGCTATGGCTTCGTGCCGCTCGACGGTTCGCCGACCTGGATGCACCGCCACGATCCCGAGGCCTATCGGCGCTCCGGCTAGGAGCGCGATCTCTCTCCGCTTGCCGCGCTGAGCGCGGCGGGGCCGACACCAGGTCGGCCCCTGCGGATGCGGCACGGTCCTTTCAGCGCCAGGTGAAGGCCGGCGGATAGGTGAAGCGCGGCGTGTAGTTTCCTTGCCGCCACTGACGCTCGCGCCATTCGCGCTCGCGCCACGCGCGCTCGCGCCACGCCCGCTCGCGGGCGGCCTCCTGCTCACGCCAGGCGCGCTCGCGCTGCCATTCGCGCCATTGCTGATGGCGGCGCCACTCCCAGTCGTGGGCTTGCGCCGGGGTGCTGGTCGCAACACCGGCGGTCGCGAGGCCGAGCCCGATCACGGCGGTGGCGAGCGCTGCGCGGAGCTTGGTCTTCATGGCTGCCTCCTTCCCGCTTCTCCGCTGGTTCAACGGGCGAGCAGGCGGCGTGCATCCCGAGCCCTCCTGTCACAAAAATGGGTGAGGTGTGAGAATCGCGTGACCGCCGCGCCGGGGCGGGCGCCCCGGCGCGGCGCGCGGCTAGCGGAAGTTCCACGGCTGCGGCGCGGCGTAGTACGGCGGCGGCGCGAAGCGGTGGTGCTGCTGGTACCACTGCTGGCGCAGCCGGGCCTCGCGGGCCCGCTCGATCGCCCGTGCGCGCGCCAGCGCGCGTTCGCGCTCCCACGCCGAGTTGCGGTCGAGATGGGTGCGGTAGCCGTCGTGCCAGCCGTTGTCCGCCTGGGCGGGCGTGGCGGCGCCGGCGGCCGCGAGGCCGAGCGCGATCGCGCCTGCGCCGATCGCCACCCGCAGCTTCTTCATGCGCGCGCTCAGAAAGCTCATCGTATCCTCCATGGGTCATTCCCTCATGCTCGAGGGACTGCTGGTGATACGACACGTGCGCCGGCATCCCACGCGGGGATGGCGGCTTTCGGGGGCGATATATTCGCGGCCGGAGGCGGAATAGATCGCCGCGCGGTGCGTTTGGCGGGCCGTCGCGCGACCTGCCCAGCCTGGGCTAGCTGCGGTAACCGGGATCGATGCGGTCGAGCTTGCGCAGCAGCGCCGGCCACTCCATCAGGCCGAAGCGGCGGCGCACGCCGGGCTGGTACTGGCGCGCCGTGGCGGCGACGAGCTCGGGCGAGGGGAGGATCAGCTCGCTGGTCGCCGCCATCGCCAGGAGTTGGGACTGGCACGCGCGCTCGAGCCGGTAGAGCGTGTTGAAGGCTTCGGGGATCGTCGCTCCGACCACCAGGACGCCGTGATTGCGCAGGATCATCGCCTCGCAGTCGCCGAGATCGCGCACCAGCCGCGCCTGCTCGTCGAGATCGAGCACCACGCCCTCGTAGTCGTGATACGCGACCCTGGCGAACCGCATCGCGGTCTGGGTGAGCGGCAGCAGGCCGCATTTCATCGACGCCACCGCCATGCCGGCGACGCTGTGCGTGTGGATCACGCATCCGATCTCGGGCCGCGCCGCGTGCACCGCGCTGTGCAGCACGAAGCCCGCCGGATTCACGCCATAGGGCAGGTCGGGCTTGGCCAGGACCCTGCCCTCATGATCGACCTTGACCAGGCTGGACGCCGTGATCTCCTCGTAGAGCAGGCCGAAGGCGTTGATCAGGAATGCGTCGCTCGCCTCGATCCGGGCGGAGATGTGGTTGTAGGTGAGGTCGCTCATGCCGTAGAGCGCGACCAGCCGATAGCAGGCGGCGAGGTCGACGCGCAGCCGCCACTCTGCCGGCGACACCGTGTCGCGCACGGAAGCGATGCGCAGCTCGCGCAGGCTGTCGGGCTCGGGCTCGGTGCCGACCAACCGCATCGCTTCCTTCATCGCATCCTCCCGCGCGCCGCTGCGGCCGAGACTACCATGAAAGCCGGCGGGTGACCCGGGCGGTGCGTGCTGGCGGGACGCTCGCATGCCATGTGTGGCGGCGGTCACACGCGTCGGTCGCGAGGCATGAATATTTACGTTCGTGCCTTAAGAAGTCGTGGAGATTGCCGCCGGCGGGATGCATGCCGGGGCACCGCATGGGGGAAGATGCCGTGATTCGCTTTGGACGTGGAATCGCCACGCGTGTCGCCGTGGCCGCAATGTCGCTCGTGGTGCTGTCCCTCGCCGCTGCGGCCGAGGAGCGACCGCCGCTTTTCGAGCGGCTCGAGGCCAAGCTGCAGCGCCCGCTGTCCGCGCAGGAAGGCCAGCGCGTGCGCGAGCTGAGCGCCGGCGCGGCCGCCGAGCTCGAACCCGTGCATGCGCGCTACATCCGCGACGTGGCGGCGCTCGCGGAGCAGCCCGAGGACGTGGTCGCGGCCCTCGTTCCGGAGCTCGCCGAGCCGCCCACGGTGCCGACGATCGTGCCGCAGCTCGAGCGCCGGATGAACCGGCCGCTCAGTCTCGTCGAGCACCGCCGGCTGATCGAGGCCGACCAGGCCTACCGGCGCACGCGGATCATGGTGCGCGACAGCCTGGCCCGGCGCCTGTCCGAGCTTCTCGCGCTCGACTATTCGCAACTGCGCGTGATCCTGCGCGAATCGCGCCTCGCGGGGTGAGACGGCAGCCTGGCCGGCTACGGGCGCGCCCTCAGAACCGGAACAGCGCCGCGAGCCATTTCGGTGCTGCGATCACGCCGCCGCCGATCAGGACGACCAGGACCAATAATGCCATGTGCCACACCCGCGGCATCAGCGGCTCGCCGGCGCCGCAGCGCGGGCAGAAATTGTCGCTTCGGCTGACGGTCTCGCCGCAGCTGCGGCAGTCCTCGCCCATCAGGATGATGCGCATGCTGCAGCATGCGATTCACCCGGTTAGCGAATCCTTTCAGCCGGTCGCGGCGAGATGCGTGCGGAAGAAACCGATCGTCCGCGTCCACGCCAGGTCGGCGGCGGCGCGGTCGTAGCGCGCTTCGTTGGTGTCGTTGTTGAAGCTGTGGTTCACCGCCGGGTAGACGTGGACCTCGAAGCGCTTGCCGGCCGCGCGCAACGCCGCCTCGTAGCCGGGAATGCCGGCATTGATCTGCTGGTCGAGGCCGGCGTAGTGCAGCAGCAGGGCGGCGCGGATGCGCGGCACCTGGTCCGCCGGCGGCTGCGCGCCGTAATAGACGACCGCGGCCGCGAGCCGCTCGTCGTCGACCGCGAAGGCGTTGACGGTGGAGCCGCCCCAGCAGAAGCCGACCGCACCGAGCTTGCCGTTGGCGCGCGGGTCGCGCACATAGGCGTCGCCGACGCTGCGCAGCTCGGCGAGCGCGTCCGCCCGGCTGAGCTGGCGGATCATCGCGATCGCCCGGTCGACGTCGTCCGGCGTGCCGCCCGCGACGCTCAGCAGGTCGACCGCGACGGCGAGGAACCCCTCGACCGCGAGACGCCGCGCCACGTCCTTGAGGTGCGGGTTGAGGCCGCGATTCTCGTGCACGACGATGACGGTGCCCAGCCGCGCGCCGGCGCGCGGCGCTGCTTCGTAGCAAGCCACCCCGCTCCCGGCATGCGGCACGCGCACGTCGCGCGTGGTGAGCCGCGGGTCGTCGGCCGCGATCGTCTCCGCGCGCGCGTAGTTGTTCTCGAGCACCGGCAGCAGCGCCGCGGCGGCCGCGGTGCCGCCGGCCATCGCCGCGAGGCGGTCGAGGAAGGCACGGCGGTCCATGCCGCCATGGGTGTAGCGATCGAACAGCGCGATGATCGGCTGCGCCGGCCGGCGCTGAGGCATCGATTTCTTCATCGGAGGCTTCCTTCCGTCCTTCAACCGCCTGCCACCCTTCTATGACAGCGCGGCGCGCTGCTCCCGCTTCACATTTGCTCGATCGCGCGGCGGTGCCGTGCAGCGGAGACAGCAACTCTGCTATATGACTTGCATGATGATAGTTACTGCGCTATATCACCTGACATGCAGCGCAAGAGCTTCGGCGCCATGCCGTGCCCGATCGCCCGCAGCCTCGAGCGCGTGGGCGAGTGGTGGAGCATCCTGATCCTGCGCGACGCGTTGCGCGGGCTCACGCGCTTCGACCAGTTCCAGAGCAGCCTGGGGATCGCGCCGAACATGCTGGCACGGCGGCTTGCCGCGCTCGTCGAAGCCGGGGTCCTCGAGCGCCGCCGCTACAGCGAGCGGCCGCCGCGCGACGAATATGTGCTGACGCCGCGCGGGCGCGACTTCCGGCCGGTGCTGCTGAGCCTGATGGCGTGGGGCAACCGGCATTTCGCGCCCGAGGGGGCGAGCGTCGTCCTGGCCGATGCCGCGACCGGCGCGATCGTCGATCCCATCCTGGTCGACCGTTCGACCGGCCAGCCGATCAGCGAGGAGCGCCATCGCGTCGTGCCCGGGCCCGCCGCAGGCCCGCGGACCCGCGCGAAGCTCGCCGGTGCGGCGCGCAAGGCACCGGCGTCATGAGCGCCGCCGCGCTCTCGGCGCCCGCGGCGTCCGGCGCGGCCGGCATGAACCCGCGCACCCGCATGCTGCTGCACGCGCCGATCGCGCCGACGCTGCTGCGCCTGGCGTGGCCCAACGTGCTCGTGATGCTGATGCAGGCGGCGACCGGGCTGATCGAGACCTGGTTCGTGGCGCGGCTCGGCACCGACGCGCTGACCGGCATGGCGCTGGTCTTCCCCGGCTTCATGATGATGCAGATGATCTCCGCCGGGGCGATGGGCGGCGGCATCTCCTCGGCGGTGGCGCGCGCGCTCGGCGCCGGGCGGCGCGAGGACGCGGCGGCGCTGGCGTTCCACGGCATCGTCATCAACACGGCGCTCGGCCTGCTGTTCTCGATTCTCGTGCTGGCGTTCGGATCGCCGCTCTATCGCGCGCTGGGCGGCGAGGGCGCCTCGCTCGCCGCGGCACTCGCCTACTCGGATGTCGTGTTCGCGGGCACCGTGCTGGTGTGGCTGCTGAACGCGTTCGCGAGCGTGATCCGCGGGACCGGCAACATGCTGCTGCCGGCCCTTACGATCTGCCTCGGCGTCGTCCTGCTGGTGCCGCTCTCGCCGCTCCTGATCTTCGGGCTCGGCCCGGTTCCGGCGCTCGGCATCGCGGGCGCCGGGATCGCCGTCGTCGCCACCACCTTGCTGTCCGCAGCAGTGCTCGGCTGGTACCTGTGGTCCGGCCGCGCGCTGGTGCGCCCCCGCCCGGTGCGGCTGCGCTGGGCGCTGTTCGCCGACATCCTGCATGTCGGCGCGGTCGGCACGATCAGCACGGTGCAGACGACGCTCACCGTCGCGCTCACCACCGCACTGGTCGGGGTCGCGGGCGGGCCCGGGGCGGTCGCGGGCTACGGCACCGGGAGCCGGCTCGAATACCTGCTGATCCCGCTGGTGTTTGGCCTGGGCGCGCCGCTGGTCGCCGTGGTCGGCACCAATATCGGCGCCGGGCAGCGACCGCGCGCGCTGCGCGTGGCCCTGATCGGCGGCGCCATCGCCTTCGCGCTGACCGAGGCGATCGGGCTCGCGGCGGCGATCTGGCCGATGGCGTGGCTCGGGCTGTTCGGCGACGACCCGCGCATGCTCGCGACCGGCAGCGCCTATCTGCGCCAGGTCGGGCCGACCTTCGGCTTCTTCGGCCTCGGCCTCGCGCTCTATTTCGCCTCCCAGGGCGCCGGGCGGCTGTTCTGGCCGCTGCTCGCGGGCCTGCTGCGGCTGCTGGTCGCGACCCTCGGCGGCTGGGCGGCGCTGGCGTTCACCGGCTCGGTCGATGCCGTGTTCGTCGCATTGGCAGCGGCGCTGGCAATCTACGGCGTCCTGCTCGGCGGCGCGATCGCCGCCGGCGCCTGGTTCCGCCCGCTCGCATCGTGGGCACGCTGGTGACCCTGGAGGACGGAATGACGAAACCCACCGCCATCGTGGTCGGCGTCGGCGCCGAACGCGGCCTGGGCGCCGCGCTGTGCCGGCGCTTCGCGCGCGAAGGCCATCGCGTGCTGGTCGCCGGCCGAACGCCGGACAAGGTCGCACAGGTCGTGCGTGCGATCGCCGCCGCCGGCGGCAGCGCCGAGGCGGCGCCGACCGACGCGACGCGCGAGGACGACATCGTGCGCCTGTTCGACGGCGCGGGCACCGCACTCGACCTTGTCGTGTTCAACGCCGGCAACAACCTGCGCGCCGATCTCCGCGAGGTGACAGCGGCGCAGTTCGAGGAGCTGTGGCGGATCGGCTGCTTCGCCGGGTTTCTCGTGGGCCGCGAGGCGGCGCGTCGACTGGTGCCGCTCGGACGCGGCACGCTGATCTTCACCGGCGCATCGGCGAGCCTGCGCGGCAAACCGAATTTCGCGCAGTTTGCCGCGGCGAAAGCCGGATTGCGCATGATCGCCCAGAGCATGGCGCGCGAGTACGGTCCGCTCGGCATCCACGTCGCGCACATCGTCATCGACGGCGGCATAGCGGGCGAGCGGCTGCTGAGCCGCCGCCCCGAGCTCGCGGCGGAACGCGGCGAAGACGGCCTGCTCGGCATCGACGCGATCGCCGATGCCTACTGGCACATTCACCGGCAGCACCGCTCCGCCTGGAGTCAGGAGATCGACCTGCGGCCGTACAAGGAGCCGTTCTGATTGCGGTCCGGGGCCCCGACCGCGCGTCAGCTCGCCTTGGTCAGGTGCTCCTGCAGCCGCGGCATCAGCTCGACGAAGTTGCAGGGGCGGTGGCGGTTGTCGAGCTGCCATTTGAGGATCTCGTCCCAGCCGTCGCGCACCGCCGACGGCGATCCCGGCAGCGCGAACAGGTAGGTGCCGCCGGCGACGCCGCCGGTGGCGCGGCTCTGCAGCGCAGAGGTGCCGACCTTCTGGAAGCTGATCATGCGGAACATCTCGCCGAAGCCCTCGATCTTCTTCTCGTAGACCTGCTCGAAGGCCTCGGGCGTGACGTCGCGGCCGGTGACGCCGGTGCCGCCGGTCGAGATCACCACGTCGACCGCCGGATCGGCGATCCACGCGCGCAGCTGCCTGACGATCGCCGCCGCTTCGTCGCGGATGATGGCGCGCGCCGCGACCTTGTGGCCGGCGGCCTCGATCAGCTCGGCGAGGCGGTTGCCGGAGGTGTCGTCCTTCGGCGTGCGCGTGTCGGACACCGTGAGCACGGCGATGTTCACGGGCAGGAACGGTCGGGTCTCGTCAATTCGGGGCATTGCGCGCCTGCGTCGGTGGGCGGGGGCCGAAGCCGTAGTAGATCGGCCACTGGCCCGAGGCCACCTGGTCGAGCGTCGGCTGCGGCGCCCCGAACTGCTCGGAGTACATCCAGTAGTTATATAGGACGCGGCTGATGAAGTGCCGTGTCTCGGCCGCAGGCACGCTTTCCATGAACAGCAGCGCGTCCTCGTTGGTCTCGCCGCGGCCGTTGCGCGTCCAGCGCTGCAGGTTGCCCGGCCCGCCGTTATAGGCCGCGGCGAGCCGGATCATGTTGCCCGTGATCGCCTCGTGCTCGAGCAGCAGGGCGATGAAGCGCTGGCCGAGGCCGAGATTGAGCTCGGGGTCGTAGAGCTGCTCCGGCCGGCGCGGCTGGTCGCGTGCCGGCCCGCGTGCCTGCGCCCGCCCCTGCATCGCCGCCGCGGTCCCCGGCATCAGCTGGAGCAGGCCGCGCGCCCCGGCCGAGCTGCGCGCGGTCGGGTTGAACGCCGATTCCTGCCGCATGAAGGCGAAGACCAGCGCCGGATCGACCGAGAAGCCGCCCGGCGGTTCCCAGCGCGGGATCGGATAGAGCGCGCCGACATAGCGCGTGCCCTCGCTGTCGAGCAGCTCGCGGCCGAGCCGCATCGACAGGTTGGGCATCGCCGCGCGCATCGCGACCGCGAGCAGGATCGGCGTCAGGCCGCGGCCCCCCGCGGCGGCGAGTCGGCGGATCTCGGCCTCGGCACGCCCCACCTCGCCGACCTGGATCAGCGCCAGCGCGCGCGTGCCGGCGGGGGAGGCGAGCAGCACCTCGGCATCGCGCGGGCTGAACGGCGGCGGATCGAAGTTGAACGGCATGCGCGAGCCGAGCAGGCGGATCGCCAGCAGGCCGTAGAACGACCGCGGCTGCTCGGCCGCGACCTGGAGCAGCGGATTGACCCGCGCCGGCTCGCGCGCGCGCAGAAACGAGCGCGCCGCCCAGAACGCGGCGCCCGAGCGATCCCAGCCCGGCAAGCCGGGGACGCGCGCCATCGCTTCGAAGCTGCGCGCCGCCTCGCCGAACCGACCCTGCTTGAACCAGGCGAGGCCGGAGATCCAGTAGGCGCGGGGTACCAGCGCGCCGGAGCGCTGCGCCGCGGGGTGCGCGAGCTCGAGCGCCTTGGCCTCGTTGCCCTCGGCCATCCATGCGGCGGCGAGCAGGGTCGCGATGAAGTCGATCTGGCCCTCGCTGAGCAACTGGCGCGCCTCGGCGTGGCGCAGCTGGTCGGCGACCGCGTCGAGCTCCCCGGCGCGCTGACCCGCGCGCACCCGCGCGCGCAGCCGCGCCATCAGCGCCGCGGCCGCGCGGGTGTGCTCGCCGAGATTGGCGCGGCCGGGCGGCGCTTCCTGCTCGGGCGGCGGCTGCAGGTCGTCGATCAGCTCGATCTCGGGACGCAGCCGCTCCGCTGCCGCGGGGTGGCGCAGCGGCGCCGCATTGCGCCGCGGCCGCCGTCGCTCCGCGAGCTGATAGACCGCCAGCGCGTCGGGATGGTCGGCGTAGCTCTGCATCCAGTGCGCGAGTGCTGCGTAGCTCGCGGGCGCACGCTCGCCGAGATAGCGCTGCGCCAGCACATGCCCGAGCAGCCGGCGGTCGCCGAGCCGCGCGATCTCCAGATCGGCGCCGCGGATGTCGTGGCGCGCCTGGTGGGCGAAGATGCGCTGGTAGCGTTGCGCGTCCTCCTGCGGCAGCGGGCTGGGCAGCACGGCGCTTTGCTGCTGCTGCAGCAGGGTCGGCATCGGCGGCAACGGTACCGCGCGCTCGGGCGACTGCGCGTTCGCGGGGGCACCCGCAAGGAATACCGGGGTGAGAAAGGCGGCGGCAAGCAAGGCCGCGTGCCGCTTGGCGCCGCGTGCCCGGCGCGCCGGGGAGGGGTGCGATTCGACCGCCGCGCTGGGCATTTGCACCTACCATGACCAAAACACCGGGTTGCCGCAAGCGCATGGGTCCGCCGCGACAGGTGAGCGGCCGCGCGGCCTTGCACGCCGTGCATGCACTGGTGCGTGAATTGCGGCGCCCCCATCGGGCGGGGGCCATGCTAGGAATTCGCTCGGGGGCGGGATCGGAGGCGGAATTGCGCGAATACGTCGCGAGGCTGGAGGCGCGGGGCGAGATGCGGGTGGTCGAGCGCGAGGTCGACCCGCGCCACGAGCTCGCCGCCGTGATCAAGGCCTCGCAGGCCGAGAGCGACCTGCCGATCCTGTTCCGCAAGGTGCGCGGCAGCGCGATGCCGGTGGTGAGCAACCTCTACGGCAGCCGCGCGCGGCTGTGCGAGATGATCGGCGCCGCCGACGGCAATTTCTGCGCGCGCTGGCGCGCGCTGGTGCAGGGCATGAAGCCGGGCACGCCCGATTTCCTCACCAGCGTGCCGGCGCCGCCCGGGCTGCGCGCCGTCCGGCTCTCGGAGCTGCCGCAGATCACCTATGCGGAGCACGACGCCGGGCCCTATTTCACCGCCGCGGTGTTCCTCGCGCGCGAGCCGGAGACCGGCGTTGCCAACCTCTCGTTCCATCGCTCGATGGTGGTGAGCGACGAGGAGCTGCGCATCCGCCTCGGCACCACCCACGACCTCACGCGCTACCAGCGCAAGGCGGAGGCGCAGAACCGCGCGCTTCCCGCAGCACTGCTGATCGGCACCGCGCCGGAGATCTTCGTCGCCGCCGCCGCCTCGCTGCCCTACGAGACGGACGAGCTCTCGGCGGCGGCGCAGATCCGCGGTCGGCCGATCGCGATGCGGCCCTGCGAGACCATCGACCTGATGGTGCCGGCCGACACCGAGATCGTCGTCGAGGGCGAGATCCTGCCCAATGTGCGGCGGCCCGAAGGGCCGTTCGCCGAGTTCAAGGGCTACTATGCGCCGCGCGGCGAGCAGCACGTGTTCCAGGTGAAGCATGTGAGCGCACGCGAGGGCGCGCTGTTCCACGGGCTGCAGTGCGGCTCGCCCGAGGATACGCGCCTGCTGCAGGAGGCGATCGCGGCGCGCATCTACAGCCATCTCGTGGCGCAGGCGGCGGGGGTGATCGACGTGGCGGTGCACGCGACCTTGCTGTGCACCGTGATCAAGATCCGCCAGAGCTATGCCGGGCAAGCGCGCGCCATCGCGATGGCGGCGATCGGCTCGCATCTCGACTACAACAAGGCGGTGATCGTGGTCGACGAGGATGTCGACATCCACGACCTGCACGACGTGTGGTGGGCCTTCCTCACCCGCGGCCGCGCCGACACGCGCACAATGGTGATCGCGGACGTGCCCGGCTTCTACCGCGATCCCGAGCGCGACCACTGGGGCCGGCTGGTGATCGACGCGACCAAGCCGTTCGGCCGCGAGGCCGAGTTCGCGCGCAGCCGCATCCCGGGCGAGGAGAAGATCGACCTCGCGGATTATCTGGTGAAGCGGTGAGAGGCGGTCTGATCTCCCTCCCCTGCCGTAAGGCGGGGGAGGGTTGGGGTGGGGGTGCTTCAACGAGAAAGCCCTCACGCAATTTGCGCGGGCTTTTTCGCGGAAAGACCCCCTCCCCGACCCTCCCCCGCGCCCCTTCGACGCGCGCGCTTCGCGCGCTTGCTCAGGAGCGCGCGGGGGAGGGGGAGGAATAGCGTGGCGCAGCTCCAGATCCTCGTCACCAACATGTTCGAGCAGGGGTTCCTGTTCGGCTTCCTCGGCCTGGGCGTGCTGATCACCTTCCGCTTCTTCCGTTTCCCCGACCTGACGGCGGAAGGCAGCTATCCGCTCGGCGGCGCGGTCGCCGCGTCGCTGCTGGTCGCTGGCGTCGATCCCTTCGCCGCGACCGCGGCTGCGGTCGCGGCCGGCGCGCTCGCCGGGATCGCGACCGCGCTGGTCCACACCAAGTTCAAGGTCAACAACATCATCGCGGGCATCATCGTGATGACCGCGCTCTATACCGTGAACCTGCGGGTGATGGGGCGGGCCAACATCTCGCTGTTGAACGCGACCTCGGTCTACGAGAGCATCGTGCACTGGCTCAACGCGCTCGGCCTCGGTGTGCGCGACAACGCGATGACGACGATCGCCATCACCTTCGTGTTCCTGGCGCTGGTGAGCGCCGCGCTCGCCTGGTTCATGCGCACCGACCTCGGCCTCGCGGTGCGCGCGACCGGCGAGAACGAGACGATGATCCGCTCGCTCGGCGTCGATACCGACCGCACGAAAGTGATCGGACTAGCACTCTCGAACGCGGCGATCGCGTTCTCCGGCGCGCTGGTGGCGCAGAACCACGGCTTCGCCGATATCGGCATGGGCATCGGGATCCTCGTGACCGGCGCCGCCGCGGTGCTGATCGGCGAGGCGATCTTCGGCGACCGCTCGATCGGGCGCTGGATCGTCGCGGCCCTGGTCGGCGTCCTGATCTACCGCCTGCTGGTGGCGGCGGCGCTGCGCGTCGGCATGCAGCCGGTCGACCTCAAGCTGATCACCGCGCTGCTGCTGCTGGCGGCGCTCGCGGTGCCGCGGGTGCGGCTGCGCGTGCTGGGCCGCTAGCGATGCTGGCGCTGCGCGACGTCGTCAAGGTCTTCATGGCGGGCACGCCCAACGCGGTGACCGCGCTCGACCGCGTCAGCCTCACGCTCGAGGAGGGCGACTTCGTCACCGTGATCGGCTCCAACGGCGCGGGCAAGTCGACGATGCTGCGCGCCGTGGTCGGGCTGGTCGAGCCCGATGCCGGCGCCATCACGCTCGACGGCAACGACATCACGCATGCCCCGGTCCATCGCCGTGCCGGCGCGATCGGCCGCATCGCCCAGGATCCGCACGAGAGCACCTGTGCCGTGATGTCGATCGAGGAGAACCTGGCGATGGCGGCGAAGCGCGGGCGCCACCGGGGCTTGCGCCGCGCCGTGACGCCGGCCCTGCGCGCCGAGTTCCGCGCGCGCCTCGCCGCGATCGGGCTGGGCCTCGAGACGCGGCTCGGCGCGCGCGTCGGCACGCTGTCGGGCGGCCAGCGCCAGGCGCTGGCGCTGCTGATGGCGACGCTCGCGCGCCCCCGCCTGCTGCTGCTCGACGAGCACCTCGCGAGTCTCGATCCCAAGACCGGCGAGGCGGTGATGCAGCTCACCCAGCGCCTCGTCGCCGAGGGACGGCTGACCACGCTGATGGTGACGCACAACATGCACGAGGCGATCCGCTGGGGGAATCGCCTGATCATGATGCACGAGGGCCGTATCATCCTCGACCTGGCGGCCGCGGAGAAGGCGAGCCTCACCGTGCCGGTCCTGGTCGAGAAGTTCCACCAGGCCAGCCGGCAGGAGCTGGCCGACGACCGCGTATTGCTGGCATAAACCCGAGCCCACAGGGAGGTTTCCATGATCGATCGCAGAACGCTATTGGCCGGGATGATCGTCGCCGCCGCGGCGCTGCCGGCGCTGGCGCAGACGGCGCCGCGCACCGCGCCCGAGTCCGGGCGCACCTATCGCATCGGCTATTCGCAGATCGTCGATCATCCGGCGCTCAACGACACGCGCCGCGGGTTCATCGACGGGCTGCGCCAGGCCGGCTTCATCGAGGGCCAGAACCTCGTGTTCGACTACCAGAACGCGCAGGGCGACGTCGGCAATGCGCGCCTCATCGCGGAGAAGTTCGTCGCCGACCGCGTCGACCTGATCGCGCCGTGCACCACGCCCAACGTGCAGGCGGCGATCCGCGTCGCGCGCGGCTCCAACATCCCGGTGGTGTTCGGCTGCGTCACCAACCCGGTCGACACCGGCATCCTGCAGTCGCTCGAGCAGCCGAGCGGCGCCAACCTGACCGGCCACTACGGCCTGCCGCCGATCAACCAGATGCTCGACATCATCCAGCAGCTGCGGCCCGAGGCGCGGCGCGTCGGCACGATCTACAACGCCGCCGAAGCCAACTCGGTCTCGATCGTGCGCCGCGCCAAGGCCGAGGCGGAGCGCCGCGGCCTGACCTGGGTCGAGGTTCAGATCGCCTCGAGCGCCGAGGTGCGCAACGCCGCCGAATCGCTGATCGGCCGGGTCGACGTGATCCTCACGCCGCAGGACAACACCGTCGCTTCGGCCTACGACGCCGTGACCCGCATCGCGCGCGACAACCGCATCCCGCTGTTCTCGCTCGACATCACCACGGTCGAGCGCGGCGCGATCGCGTCCTACTCGAACAACCAGTACCAGACCGGCGTCGAATGGGCGCTCGACGTCGCGGTGCCGGTGCTGCTCGGGCGCGATGCCGGCACCATTCTGGCGACGCCGTATCGCGCCTTCGACCTCCATATCAACACCGCCTCGGCCGCCGCGGTCGGCATCACCCTGCCGCCGGCGCTGGTCCAGCGCGCGGCGCGGACGTTCGACCGCTGACCATGGCGCCCGAGGCGCTGCGCGCGCTGATCCGGCCCGACTGCGTGCATCGCCGGGTCTACGCCGACCCGGCGATCTTCGCACTCGAGATGGCGCGCATTTTTGCGCGCGCCTGGATCTATGTCGGGCACGAAAGCCAGGTGGCGCAGCCAGGTGACTTCATCACCGCGAGCGTGGCGCAGCAGCCGGTGGTGATGCTGCGCCATGACGACGGCGGGATCCGCGTGCTGCACAACCGTTGCGGCCATCGCGGCGCGCTGGTGGTGACGCAGCGCAGCGGTCGCGCGGCGCTGCTGCGCTGCCCCTATCACGGCTGGACCTTCCGCACCGACGGCGCGCTCGACGCGATCCCGGCGGCGGAGGGCTACGATCCCGGCTTCGATCGAGCCGCGCACGGCATGGCGGCGCTGCCGCGCGTCGCGAACTATCGCGGCTTCGTGTTCGCGAGCCTCGCCGAGCATGGTCCCGGCCTCGCGGACTTCCTCGGCGAGGGCCGCCGCGCGCTCGACAACATGGTCGAGCGCGCGCCCGGGGGCGCGCTCGAGGTGGCGGGCGGCGCGTTCCGCGCGATCCAGCGCAACAACTGGAAGATTTACCTCGAGAACCTGCACGACGGGCTGCATGCGCAGGTCGTCCACCAGGCCTCGATCGCCGCCAGCCGGGCGGTGGCGGCGAGCGAGGGGCCCTCCTTCGCGCTCGACGTCGTCGCGGCGAACGGAGCGCCGCTGCGCGAGATGGCGGCGCTGCAGGTGAACTGCTACCCGTACGGCCACAGCGACATGCGCGGCTTTCGCAAGACGCGCGCGGCCGATCCGGCGTTCGCCGAATACGAGGCGGCGCTGGCGTCACGGCTGGGACGCGAGGGCGCGGAGAGCGTCCTCGCGGACAGCCTCCACAATGCGCTCGTCTATCCGAGCTTCTCGGTGCATCCCGCGTTCCAGCAGCTCCGGGTGATCATCCCGGAGCGCGTCGATCGCACCATCATCGAGGTGTGGTGCCTGCGCATGAAGGGGGCACCGCCGCTGATGCATCGCCGGAATGTCGCGTTCGCCAACGCTGTGCACTCGCCGTCCTCGATCGTCAAGGTCGACGACCTGGAAGCCTACGAGCGGGTGCAGGCCGGTCTCGCCGGCGGCCCCGACTGGGTGAGCCTCGCGCGTGGACTCGGCCGTGCCGACGGCCCCGCGACGGCGCTCGACGAGCGCTTCATGCGCAACCAGTACGCGGCCTGGCTCCGCTACATGGAGGCGGCCTGAGCGACCTTGCCAACATCGCCGCTTTCCTCCATCACGAGGCGGCCCTGCTCGACGAGCAGCGCTTCGAGGAGTGGCTCGGGCTGTTCGCCGACGACGGCATCTATTGGGTGCCGGCAGCGCCGGACCAGCCCGACCCGATCGACCACGTCTCGCTGTTCTACGAGGACCGCAGCCTGATGCGCATGCGCATCCTGCGGCTGCGCCATCCGCAGGCGCACGCACTGGCGATCCCGATCCGCACCAGCCGCATCGTCGGCAACGTCATGTCGGCGGGCGCGGACGGCGACGCGCTGGTCGTGCGGGCGCGCTTCCAGCTCGTGGAAGCACAAGGCGAGCGCCAGCGTCTGTTCGCCGGCGGCTATACCCATCGCCTGGTGCGCGACGCAGGCAGCTACAGGATCCGCCAGAAGCGCGTGGACCTGGTGAACTGCGACGCCGGGCACGAAGCGATCCAGATCTTCATCTGATTTCGTTTCCGCCGCGGCGGCGCTTCCCCGGGTCCGCCTTTGGGGCGGGCGGAGGACCTTGCGCCGTCCCCGCTGCAGATCGTCATGTGTTAAGTATAACTTGACTTTGGGGAGCGCCAGCTTACACTTGCGTACACCCTGGGCCGTCGCTCCGGCGCGTCCATCCGCCGCTCGCAGGTGACCAGGGTCCGTGGCGGGCTGGAAAAATACAGCCAGCGCAATGACTTCGCTCGAATAAACACGTATAGCGTGCATTGAAAAATTTTTTGTCCGGGGTTTGCGGCGTCCAGCTTGTGTGCGCAGAACGAGATTCAGAATGGCGAAAATCGGTCAGTATCGGTCAGGCCGCCCGCGTAGCCATCGGGCGCGGCGCCACGCCGCGCTCCTGCCGTGTGTTCCAAGGAGCCGCCCCGCGGCGGGCATCGTGACGGGTTTGTCGGTGGCGGAGCGGTACTGCCGGGTGCCATGCTTGTCGCGTCGTGCCGCTCTCGGTCCCGCGGGAGGAAGTGGATGCCCAAGACCGCGCCCTATGGCTCCTGGCGTTCGCCGATCACCTCGGACCTGATCGTCGCCGAGGCGATCGGGCTCGCCGACGTGCTGCTCGACGGCGACGACGTGTACTGGATCGAGAGCCGGCCGCAGGAGGCGGGCCGCAACGTGATCGTGCGCGCCCAGGGCGGCAGCGCCGCCGACGTCACCCCGCCAGGCTTCAATGTCCGCACCCGGGTGCATGAGTATGGCGGCGGTGCCGCCACCATCGCGGATGGCATGGTCATCTTCGCGAATTTCAAGGACCAGCGGCTCTACCGCCAGAACCCGGGCGGGGTGCCCGAGGCGATCACCCCTGACGCGAAGCTCCGCTATGCCGACGGCCGGATCGACGCCGCCCGCCGGCGCTGGATCGGCGTGCGCGAGGACCACGGCGGCAGCGGCGAAGCCGTCAACACCATCGTCGCGATCGACCTCGCGACCGGCGGGCCGGGACAGGTGCTGGCGCAGGGCTGCGATTTCTATTCTTCGCCGCGGCTGTCGGCGGACGGCCGGCTCGCCTGGCTCAACTGGCGCCATCCCCACATGCCGTGGGTCGCGACCGAGCTGTGGGTCGCGACCCTGGCCGATGGCGGGCTGCGCGATCCGGTCAAGGTCGCGGGCGGCGAGGCCGAGTCGATCTTCCAGCCGGAGTGGACGCCGGACGGCGCGCTGATCTTCGTCTCCGACCGCAGCGGCTGGTGGAACCTGCATCGCTGGCGCGGCGGCGACAGCGAGTCCCTGGCGCCGATGGCGGCCGAGTTTGGCCAGCCGCAATGGGCCTTCGGGATGTCGACCTACGCGGTGCTTTCGGCCGAACGCCTGGTCTGCAGCTACGTCGCAGGCGGCCTCGGCCGGCTCGCGACCCTCGATCTGCGCACGCGCAGCCTGGCGCCGCTCGACCTGCCGTACAGCGAGTTCGCGGCGCTGCGCGGCCGCGGCAACAAGGTCGTGTTCCGCGCCGCATCGGCGAGCGAGCCCGATCAGGTGGTGGTGCTCGATCTGGCAAGCGGACGGCGCGAGGTCCTGCGCCGCAGCCTGACGCTCGCGCCCGAGATCGCGCGCATGTGCTCGACGCCGCGCACGGTCGAGTTTCCGACGACCGGCGGCAGGACCGCGTTCGGCCTGTTCTATCCGCCGCACAATCCCGACCACGCGGCACCCGAGGACGAGCGCGCGCCGCTGGTGGTGAGAAGCCACGGCGGGCCGACCGGTGCGGCGTCGAGCCGGCTCAGTCTCGGCATCCAGTTCTGGACCAGCCGCGGCATCGGCCTGCTCGACGTCAACTATGGCGGCTCGACCGGCTTCGGCCGCGCGTATCGCGATCGCCTGCACAAGACCTGGGGCATCGCCGACGTCGACGATTGCTGCAATGGCGCGCTCCACCTGGCGCGCGAAGGGCTCGCCGACGCAAGCCGCATGGTCATCACCGGCGGCAGCGCCGGCGGGTACACGACCTTGGCGGCGCTGGCGTTCCGCGACGTGTTCAAGGGCGGCGGCAGCCACTACGGCGTCGGCGATCTCGCGGCGCTGGCGCGCGACACGCACAAGTTCGAATCGCGCTATCTCGACTGGCTGATCGGGCCGTATCCGCAGGAGGAGGCGCTGTATCGCGCCCGCTCGCCGCTGTTCCACGCCGAGCGCATCGCCGTCCCGGTGATCTTCTTCCAGGGCGACGAGGACGCGGTGGTGCCGCCCAACCAGGCGGCGATGATGGTCGCGGCGCTGCGCGCGCGCGGCGTTCCCGTGGGCTACGTGCTGTTCGCCGGCGAGCAGCACGGCTTCCGCCAGGCCGCCAACATCAAGCGCGCGCTCGACGCCGAGCTGCTGTTCCACGCGACGCAGGTGTTCAAGGTGGGCCTGACGTTCTAGGACACGCCCTGGTCGACTGATATCCGCGTTGCGCGGAAGGGGAGATCGACAATGAGGCAGTGAGGCAGTGAGAAATGAACCTGCGGCACTCGGCTTCAGAAGCCTCGTCCATTCCTCACTGCCTCACCGCCTCATTGTGATCACCTGTCCGGGTACGCAACGGCCGGCCCCCGCGTGTCGATCATGCCTTCTACGCCCAGGCTTCCGCGGGAGCGGCGCCCTCGCGCAGCAGGTCGACCAGCAGCTCGACCGGCGCCACGCTGGCGAGGGTGCGCGGGAACATGGCGCCGGCGGGGAAGCGCGAGACCGTCTCCGGTACGGCGATCTCGACCAGGTCGGCGCCGAACTTCTGCCGCAGCAGCCCGACCGCCAGGCAGGACAAATAGGGGCCCGAGCGCAGCAGCTCGAACACCGCGAGCAGCGAGGTCGATTCGACCGCGATCTGCGGCGGCCTGGCGCCGAGCCGCGCCAGGGCTGCGATCATGCCGGCGATGCCTTCGCGGTCCTCCTGGTAGACCGCGAACGGATAGTCGGCCAGCGCGCGCGCGTCGACCCGGCGCTTGCCCGCGAGCGGATGGCCGCGCGCGGCGATCAGACCCAGGCGCAAATCGGCGACGGGGCGGCGCACGACATGGCCGGGCAGGTCCTGGGCCTCGGGCAGGCGGCCGACCAGCAGGTCGATGTCGCCGTCGAGCAGCCGCGGCAGCATGTTGGTGTTGACGCCGATGCGCAGGTCGATGCGCAGCCTGGGGAAGCGCTCGTGCAGCCGCGCGATCGCCCGCGGCAGCAGCGCCGCGCCGAAGAACGGCCCGCCGCCGATGCGCAGGCGGCCGGCGTGGCCGGCGCGGAAGGCGCCGATCTCGGCCTGCGCGAAGCTCCATTCGGTTTCGATCAGCTTGGCGTGGCGCAGCAGCGCCTCGCCGAAGCGGGTGAGCGCGATGCCGCGCGCGCGGCGCTCGAACAGGCTGACGCCGAGCTCGTCCTCGAGCCGGTGGATCGCCTTGGTGACCGCGGGCTGGCTCATCGCCAGGTCCTGCGCGCCGCCGCTGATGCTGCCGGCCTTGGCGACCGCGAGGAACTGGCGCAGCAGCGCGATGTTCTGAGGCACCCATTCCTCCTGGTTATGGCTCGCGGCGCCAAAGGAACTTTACCTATGGCTCGGGCCGGACGGAAGATCGGCCCGCGCCGCAAGAGCGCCCACGGTCGAGGGGAGAGAACGCCGCATGCGGGCCGTCTTCGTGCTGTTCGACTCGCTCAATCGAACGGCGATGAGCTGCTACAGCAACACTCACGTCCACACGCCGAACTTCGCGCGCTTCGCGCAGCGCGCGGTGACGTTCGACAGCCATTTCGTCGGCAGCCTGCCCTGCATGCCGGCGCGTCGCGACCTGCACGCGGGCCGGCTCAACTTCCTGCACCGCTCGTGGGGGCCGCTCGAGCCGTTCGACAACTCGTTTCCCGAGATGCTGCGCGAGCGCGCGATCCATTCGCATCTCGTCACCGACCACATGCATTATTTCGAGGACGGCGGCGCCACCTATCACGGGCGCTTCCGCACCTGGGACTTCATCCGCGGCCAGGAATACGACCCGTGGAAGGCGATGGTGCAGCCGCCGCTCGAGCGCTTCCGCGAAAAGTACAACGCCAGGCACTACGACTTCGCCAAGGTCGACATGGCGAAGGGCTGGAAGCGCCTGCAGCACGCGATCAATCGCGAGTGGATGCAGGAGGAGAAGGACTTCTGCCTGCCGCGCTGCTTCGACGGCGCCTTCGAATTCCTCGACCTCAACCGCGGCGCCGACAACTGGTTTCTCCAGCTCGAGTGCTTCGACCCGCACGAGCCGTTCCACGCCCCCGACCGCTTCAAGGACCGCTACCGCACCGGCTGGAACGGGGGGGTGCTCGACTGGCCGCACTACGAGAAGGTGACCGAGAGCAGGGAGGAGATCGCCGAGATCCGTGCCAACTACGCGGCGCTGATGACCGCCTGCGACCATTATTTCGGCCGGCTGCTCGACTATTTCGACCGCCACGACCTGTGGAAGGACACCGCGCTGATCCTGTCCACCGATCACGGGTTCCTGCTCGCCGAGCACGACTGGTGGGGCAAGAACCTGATGCCCTACTACACCGAGATCTCGCACATCCCGCTGATCGTCCATCACCCCGCCCACGCGGCGCGCGCCGGCGCGCGGGTCGCGGCGCTGACCCAGACGATGGACATCATGCCGACCGTGCTCGACCTGTTCGGCATCGCCGTGCCCGCGGAGGTGCGCGGACGCTCGCTGCTGCCGCTGCTCGCGCAGGACGCGCCGATCCGCGAGGTCGGCATCTTCGGCATGTTCGGCGGGCCGATCGGTGCTACCGACGGCCGCCACACCTACTACCTCTATCCCGGAGACCTCTACGCGCCGGGCCTGCACGAATACACCCTGATGCCGACGCATCTGCATTCGCTGTTCAGCGTTGCGGAGATGCGCACCGCGGCCCTCCGCGAGCCGTTCGACTTCACCAAGGGCATGCCGGTGCTGCGCATCGACGCGCTCAAGGACGCGCGGCGCATCCCGATGCACGACAACAAGCTGTTCGATCCCGGGGTCGGGACGACGCTCTACGACATCGTCGCCGATCCCAGGCAGCTCAAGCCGTTCCGCGACGACACCATCGAGCGCCGCATCCTCGCCGGCATCGCCCGCGAGATGCGCGCGCACGACGCGCCCGACGAGCTCTATGCGCGCTACGGGCTGGTGCCGAAGCGCGCCGCATAAACGACAGGGAGGAATCCATGGACCGTCGCACGATTCTCGCCCCCCTTGGTCTCGCCGCCCTCGCTCTCGCGGCCGGTCTTTGCCCCGCGCCCGCCGCGGCGCAGGCGCCGTTCGCCGACGTGGGGCAGCAGCCGCCGATCACGATCCTGATCAACTCCTCGCCGTGGTTCGGCGGGTTCGAGCGCGTGGTGCAGCTCTACGAGCAGCAGACGCGCAACCGGGTGGCGCTCGACGTGACCCCCTATGGCGGCATGCTCGAGAAGGCGCGCAACGCGGTGCGCGCGGGCAGCAGTCCCTACGACATCCTGAACCTCGACGCGCTGTGGACCATCGAGTTCTACGAGGGCGGCTTCCTGCGGCCGCTCACCGAGATCGACCCGGGCTTTGCCCTGCCCCCGGAGGTCCTGACGTTCCAGGACTCCAACTACTGGAATGCGCAGCGGCGCTGGCGCACGCGCGAAGGCGGCGCGCTGATGGGCTATTCGCCCAACGGCAACGTCCACGTGCTCTACTATCGCGCCGACCTGCTGCGCCAGGCCAATCTCGAGCCGCCGCGCACCTGGGACGACGTCGCCGCGATCTGCCAGCGGCTGCACCGCCCGCCCGGCATGTACGGCTTCGTGACGCGCGGCGAACGCGGCAACCCGATTCGCTATGACTGGACGCCGTTCATGCTCGGGGCAGGCGCCACGATCGTGCGCGCGCCGCAGGACGGCGACTACACGGTCACGATCAACTCGCCCCAGGCCAAGACCGCGCTCGACCGCTTCATCACGCTGCAGCGGAGCTGCGCGCCGCCCAATGTCGGCGTGCTGGGGCAGGGGGACGTGATCCAGCTGCTGGCCACCGGCCGCGCGGCCCAGGGGCTGGCGGTGATCGCCGCCTGGTCGACCTTCGACGACCGGCAGCGCTCGGCGGTGGTCGGCCAGATCAACACCGTGGTGGTGCCGGCCTTCCCGGGCCGCGAGCCCGGCGTCGCGATCGGCAACTGGGTCTTCGCCATTCCGAAGAATACGCCGGCCGAGCGCCAGCGCGCCGCGCTCGCCTTCTCGCGCTGGTTCCTGACCGCCGGCGCGCAGCGCGCCTACGCCGAGGCCGGCGGCATTCCCGTGCGGTCCGATACCTTCGCCTCCGACCTTGCCGCGCGCCCCGAGTTCCGCTGGATGCGCGCCTATCTCGACAGCCAGCCGCACGGGCGCCAGGAGCTCGGCTACGCCGAAGGCGCGCAGGTCGAGCAGGTGCTCGGCCTGCGCCTCAACCAGGCGCTGATCGGCGAGATGTCGTCGGGCCGCGCGCTCAACACCGCGGCGCGCGAGATCGAGGAGATCTTCACGCGCAACGGCCGCCGCACCGGGCGGCTGGAGCCGCTTCCTGAGTAGGGACGTGCGGATGGGCAGCGCCGCGCTGCCTGCCGGGGAAGGGCGCGCGCAGCGCGGCGATCTGCTCAACGCGACCTTCCGGCACTGGAGCCTGTGGCCGTGCCTCGGCTTCGTGCTGGCGCTCTCGGTCTATCCGGTGGTGCAGCTCGTGCCGATGGCGCTGTCGACCGTCGAGTTCGCCGGCGGGCAGGCGATCTGGAGCTTCACGCCGCGGCGCAACCTCGAGCTGCTGCTCGCCGATCACGTGCTGCGCGACGCGATCGTCAACACGCTGGTGTTCGTCTGCCTGTCGGTCGCGATCGAGATGGTGCTGGGCTTCTTCGCGGCGCTGTTCATCGCCTGCCTGCCGCGCGGCCGCGGCTTCGCGCGCACCGTCATGATCCTCCCGATCCTGCTGCCGGCGGTGGCGATCGGCAGCATGTGGAAGCTGATGTACAACTACGATTTCGGCCTGTTCAACCAGATCGCCGGCGGGCTCGGCCTCGATCCGGTCAACTGGCTCGGCGACACGCGCTTCGCGCTGCTTTCGGTGGTGATCGTCGACGTCTGGCACTGGACGCCGTTCGTCTTCCTGATCCTGTTCGCGGCGATCGAGGCGCTGCCGCAGGACGTGCTCGAGGCGGCGCGGGTCGACGGCGCCTCTTCATGGCAGACCATCCGCCTCATCATACTGCCGCTGCTCGGGCCCGCGCTGGCGGTGGCGGCGCTGTTCCGCGCCATCGCCGCGTTCAAGGCCTTCGACCAGGTCTACCTGCTCACGTCCGGCGGGCCGGGCACGGCGACCGAGCTGCTCAGCCTGCATCTCAACCGCGTGTTCTTCGAGCAGAACCAGATCGGCTACGGCGCGATGCTCTCGCTCGCCATCATCGCGGTGATCGCCGCGACGCTCGGCGTCGGGCGCTGGAGCGCCCAGAGCGCCGCGCCCAGGTCCGCGCCCGGCGGGGTTGCGCCCGGCGCCGTGCCGCAGGCGGCGCGATGATCCCGCTGCACGGCCGCGCGGCGTGGATCGGCTACGGCGCGCTCGCGCTGGCGATCCTGTTCATCGTCGGGCCGATGGCGTGGATCTTCGTCAACTCGATCAAGTACCAGATCGCCATCTACACCGGCGCCTGGGTGTTCGAGCCGACGCTCGACAACTATGCCGACGTGCTGTTCAGCCGGCGCTCCGACATGGTGCGCAACCTGATGAACAGCCTGGTGGTCGCTTCGGTCAGCACGGTCGTCGTCCTGGTCGCGGGCACGCTCGGCGCCTATGGCCTCCATCGCTGGCATCGCAGCCGGCTGGTTGCGCGCGTCCTGCTCGGCTGGGTGCTGGTGTTCCACATGATCCCGGTGATCACCCTGGTAGGGCCGTGGTACGTGCTGTTCCAGTCGCTCGGGCTCTACAACACCCTGCTGGCGCTGATCCTCACCCACGTGACGATCAACGTGCCGATGACCTTGTGGATCATGCTCACCTTCTTCAACGAGGTGCCGGCGGAGCTCCACGAGGCCGCGACGATCGACGGCTGCGGCGACTTCACGACCTTCCGCCGCATCATCCTGCCGCTGGTCGGCCCGGGCCTGGTCTCCGCCGGGATCCTGTCCTTCGTCTTCAGCTGGAACGAGTTCGCCGTCGCGCTCAACCTCACCGCGCGCGACACCGCCACCGTGCCGGTCGCGATCGCACGGTTCGCGCAGCAGTTCGAGATCCAGCACGCGCAGATGGCGGCCTCCTCGATGATCGCCATCGTGCCGGCGCTGATCCTGATGGCCGTCGGCCAACGCTTCGTGGTGCGCGGCCTGACGATCGGCGCGGTTAAATAGGCCGATCGGAATTCTCACCACAGAGGCACAGATACACAGAGAGATCCAGCACCCGATCGATGATCGCGGCGGCAGGCCAGGCGAGTTCTTTAGGCTGCGCTCTTCCTCTCTGTGTCTCTGTGCCTAACTCTGCCTGAAGCGCTATGCGACCTTGCCGTCTTCGTCCTCGAGCTCGGCGAGGATGCGGTGTAGCGTCGCGGCGTCGCGTGCGAACTGGGCGGGGTCGTCGCCGGCGACGAACTCGAGGAAGGCGTAGCGCGGGCCCGGCCAGCGGCCCGCCGGCACCGACCCCAGCACGATGCGCCAGAATTCCGCGCAGGTCTCGAGCGGGTGGCGCTGCTTGTTGGCTTCCCAGCAGAACACGTGGAGATGCGACAGCGCGCCGCGCAGCCGCTCGATCTCCGCCAGCGCCGTCGCCCGGGCCGTAGCACCGCCGCGCGGCTGCCACAGGCTCCACAGGTTGGGTCGGTCGACCGCCGCCAGCAGCCGGCACGCCGAATCGATGTCGTCGGTGAGCGAGTCGTCGTGGAACTCGAGCGACACCGCGAGGCCGCGCGCCGCCGCGGCGGTCGCGATGTGCCGCAGCGCCGCCACGCTGTCATCCCACTGCGCCGCGCTGCAGGCGCGCGACGGCACCTTGCGCGGCCCGGCCCACACCCGCAGGTGTTCCGCGCCGAGCGCTGCCGCGGCCTCGATGACCGGACCGACCTCGCGCGAGGCGGGATCGCCCGCGTAGATGTAGCTGCCGTAGGAGACCGGCACGATGCCCGCGTCGCGCGTGCGCGCGCCGAGCGCCGCCGCGGCGGCGGGATCGCCCGGCGGCAGGTGGATGTCGCCGCCCCACTCGATCGCCGCGATGCCGTGCTCGGCCGCCAGCGCGATGACCTCGGGCGGTGCCAGGTGCCGAAAGGTCACCGAGCACAGCGCGGGAAGGATGGTCACGGCGCGGCCCCCAGCTCGATCAGCTTGGCCTTGAGCGACAGCAGGTCGCGCCACACCTCGCGCTTGGCGATCGGCTGGCGCAGCAGGTAGGCCGGGTGGAAGGTCGGCAGCGCCGGGATCGCCCGCGCGCCGCCGGGCGGTGTCCAGCTCAGCCAGCGCCCGCGCAGCCGGGTGATGCCTTCGGCCCGGCCGGTCAGGGCTTTCGCCGCCGCGGCGCCGACGAACACCAGCACCAGCGGGTCGATCAGCGCGATGTGGCGCTCGAGGAAGGGCAGGCAGATCGCGGTCTCGGGCGCGGTCGGCATACGGTTGCCGGGCGGGCGCCAGAACACCGTGTTGGTGATGTAGAAATTGCGCGCGCGCTCGAGCCCGACATGCGCCAGCATGCGGTCGAGCAATTGCCCGCTCACGCCCACGAACGGCTTGCCGAGCCGGTCCTCGTCGGCCCCCGGCGCCTCGCCGATGAACATGACGCGCGCCGACGGCGTGCCGTCGGCGAACACGGTGGTGGTCGCGGTCGCCTTGAGCGTGCAGCCGGTGAAGGCGCAGACCGCGTCGCGCAGCTCGTCCAGCGTCCGGCAGCGCTGCGCGATCTCGCGCGCCGACTGCTCGGCCGGCCGGGCGGTGCGCGGCGGCTCGGCCGCGACCGGGGCAGCCGGTGAGGGCGCCGGCGCACGCCCGCCGGCGGCCTGCGGCCGCACCGAATTCGGCGGGATCGGGAGCGGCCCCGGTGCGGGCGCGCGAAAGCGGTCGATCGGGGCGTCGGCGATCGCCTCGTCGGCGCCCATCGCGATCTGCCAGGAAAGTGCGGCGCGCGCATCCATCGCCAAAACCTAGCACGCGACCCCCGGTCCGATGGAAGGATTGCCGCGAGGCAAGCGGACGGCCGCATGACCTGCGGCCCTCACCTCCGCACGCGGGCGAGCGAAGCAATAGCCGCGCGGGCGGGGCTTCGCGTATAGAGAGGGCAGGCGACGGGAGCCCGGCAATGGCGCGCGACGTGATGGAGTTCGACGTGGTGATCGTGGGGGCGGGGCCATCGGGGCTGTCCGCCGCGATCCGCCTCAAGCAGCTCGCGGCCGAGCAAGGGCGCGAGGTCGCGGTCTGCGTCGTCGAGAAGGGCTCCGAGGTCGGCGCCCACATCCTGTCCGGCGCGGTGATCGAGACGCGCGCGCTCGACGAGCTGATACCGGACTGGAAGGAGCGCGGCGCGCCGCTCGTGACGCCGGCGTTGCGCGATCGTTTCGTGCTCCTGACCGAGGTCAACGCCATCCGCCTGCCGACCCCGCCGCAGATGCACAGTCGCGGCAACTACATCGTCAGCCTCGGCAATGTCTGCCGCTGGCTCGCCGGCCAGGCCGAAGCGCTCGGGGTCGAGATCTATCCCGGCTTCGCCGCGGCCGAGGTGCTGATCGACGACGCCGGCGCGGTCGCCGGGGTCGCGACCGGCGACATGGGCATCGGCAAGGACGGCAAGCCGACGTCGCGGTACCAGCCGGGCGTCGAGCTGCGCGCCCGCCAGACCCTGTTCGCCGAGGGCTGCCGCGGCTCGCTCACCAAGGGCCTGTTCGCGCGCTTCGGGCTGCGGGAGGGCGTCGATCCGCAGACCTTCGGCCTCGGCATCAAGGAGCTGTGGGAGGTCGGCGCGGAGCAGCATCAGCCGGGCTCGGTGCTGCACACGATCGGCTGGCCGCTCGACTGGCGCACCTATGGCGGTTCTTTCGTCTATCACCTCGAGAACCGCCAGGTGGCGGTCGGGTTCGTGGTCGGGCTCGACTACGCCAACCCCTATCTCTCGCCCTTCGAGGAGTTCCAGCGCTTCAAGACGCATCCGCTGATCCGCCCGATCTTCGAAGGCGGGCGGCGCATCGCCTACGGCGCGCGCGCCATCAACGAAGGCGGCTTCCAGTCGATCCCCAAGCTCACCTTCCCCGGCGGCGCGATCATCGGCGACGCCGCCGGGTTTCTCAACGTGCCCAAGATCAAGGGCACGCATACCGCGATGAAGTCCGGCATGGTCGCGGCCGAGACGGTCTTCGACGTGCTCGCCGGCGGCCGCGCCGGCATCGAGCCGGTGGGCTATCCGGTCCGCCTCGCGCGCAGCTGGGTGTGGGACGAGCTCTACCGCGTGCGCAACGTGCGGCCGGGGTTCCGCCGGGGCCTGCTGCCGGGCCTCGCCAACGCCGCGCTCGACACCTATGTGCTGCGCGGGCGGGCGCCGTGGACCATGCACCACCATCCCGACCATGCCAGCCTGAAGCGCAAGGACCGCGTGCGGCCGATCGCCTATCCCAAGCCCGACGGGGTGGTGAGCTTCGACCGCCTGTCGTCGGTGTTCCTCTCGAGCACCAACCACGAGGAGGACCAGCCCTCGCATCTCAAGCTCCGGGATCCTTCGGTGGCGATCGCGACCAACCTGGCGCTCTACGACGCGCCCGAGCAGCGCTACTGCCCGGCCGGCGTCTACGAGATCGTGCGCGACGCAAGCGGCGGCAATCCGCGCCTCCAGATCAACGCGCAGAACTGCGTCCACTGCAAGACCTGCGACATCAAGGACCCGACGCAGAACATCGACTGGGTGGTGCCCGAGGGCGGCGGCGGCCCGAACTATCCGAACATGTGACGGGAGGCCGCGCGATCGCTCCGGGTTCGTAGGGGCGGCCCGACCGGCCGGCCGAAGCCCGGCGGTGGGAAGCGACCAGCATCCGCCATTGTCCCGCCTGCGTATCGAGCGAGTGTCATCGCGATGCCGAACACCGACCTGACGCTCGACGATGCGCTCCTGGCGGGGCCGGCGCCGCCGGCGCCGGTGCCGCCGCCGCGCGACCTGCCGTGGTGGCGCGCGGTCGCGGCGCTCAACCGCAACCCGATCGCCTCGTGGCCGCAACGCTGCTACGAGGAGCGGGTCTGCGTGCGCCGCATCCTCGGGCGCAGCTTCGTGCTGGTCAACGATCCGGCGCTCATCGGGCTGGTGCTCGGCGACAACGCCGGCGCCACGGCGCGGCCGGCGGGAAGCAAGCGCCTGCTGCGGCCGGCCACCGGCAACGGCGTGCTGCTGGCGGAGGGCGCGGACTGGCGGCGCCAGCGCCGCATCCTCGCCCCCGCCTTCACGCCGCGCCACATCGCGACCCTGGTGCCGCATTTCGTCGCCGGGACCGGGCGGCTGCTGGCGCGGCTCGCGGCGAGCGATCGTGGCGCGGTCAACCTCGCGTCTCTCCTCCAGGAGGCGACGCTCGACATCGCCGCGCGCTCGATGTTCTCGGCTTCGCTCGACGATCGCGCGGGACATCTCGCCGCCACGCTGACGCGCTACCAGCGCGACGTCGGCCGCTTCACCTTGTGGGACCTGTTCGCCCGCCGCGAGGACAGCTTCCCCTTCGCCTCGCGCGGGCGGCGGCGCTTCAGCCGGGACTGGTTCGCCGAGGTCGAGCGCGTCATGGCCGAGCGGCGCGCGATCGCGGTGGGCGGGGACGGGCGCCCCGCCGACGTGATGGACCTGCTCGAGGCGGCGCGCGATCCGGAGAGCGGCGAGGGCCTGTCGCCGCTCGAGATCCGCGACCAGGTCGCCACCCTGCTGGGCGCGGGTTTCGAGACCACGGCGCGCGCCCTGTTCTGGACCTGCTATCTGCTGGCGCTCTATCCCGCGCACCAGGAGCGCGTGGCGGCGGAGGTGCGCTCGCGCCTTGACGGCGCCGCACCTACCGCGGAGGCGCTCGAGGACATGCCGCTGCTGCGCGCGACCCTGTTCGAGGCGATGCGCCTCTACCCGCCGGCGGCGGTCGTCAGCCGCCAGGCAACGCGGGCGATGACGATCGACGGTCACGACGTCCCGCAGGGCGCATTCCTGAGCGTGGCGCCGTGGATCCTGCACCGCCATCGCCGGCACTGGCAGCAGCCCGACGACTTCCGGCCGGCGCGGTTCGTCGGCCGCGAGCGCGAGATTCTGCAGGGCGGCGCCTATATCCCGTTCGGCGCCGGTCCGCGCGTCTGCCTGGGCGCCGCCTTCGCCACCACCGAGGCGCTGGTCGTGCTTGCCGGCCTGCTGGGGCGCGAGCGCCTCGTGCTCGCCGATGCGCGCCCGGTGCAGCCGGTGCTGGTCATTACCACGGTACCCAGCATCGAACCGCACTTCCGGCTCGAGGCGCGCGAGCCGGCTTGAGAAATGCGGCTTGGCCGCGCTCGGCCCGCTTGCGCGGCCGCTGGTGGCGGGATGGCCGGGCATCGTGACGTGCGCCGCCGCCTGGGCTATGGTGGCGCCTCACCAGGAGGATCGACGTGGATCGAAGCGCCATCGCGCCCGCTCTCGGGCTGAGCTATTTCGGGCTGGGCCGCTTCCGGCCGGGCCAGGGCCGCGCCGCGGGCGCGGCTGTCGTGGCGGCGCTGGCTCTGCTCGGCGCTGCGGCGGCCGTGCAGCCCGCTCTCGCCCAGGCGCCTGCCGCCGGCAGCTCGACCTTGCCGTCGCACGATCCCACCATCGGCTCGCCGATCGCGAATTTCCTGGCGGCGCGCTATGCCGAGGCGCGGCGCGACTATGCCAGCGCCGCGCGCTTCTATCTCGCGGCGCTCGGCCGCGAGCCGACCAATTTCGACCTGATGATGCGCGCGCAGCGCGTGCTGGTCGCCGCCGGCCAGATGCGCGACGCGATCGAGCTCGCGCAGCGTGTGGTGGCGGTGGCGCCCGCCAACCCGGTCGCCAATCTCGTCCTCGTGGTCAACGACCTCGCCCAGGGCAACGCGGCCGCGGCGGAGCCGCGGCTTCAGGCGATGCCCACCGGCGGCGTCTTCCGCATTGCCGCCCCGCTGCTGCGCGCCTGGACCAATGTCGCGCTCGACCGGCCGCAGCAGGCAGCCGAAGCGTTGCGCGGCATCGGCCAGGTCGCGGCGTTCTCCGGCCTGGTCAGCTATCATTTGGCGCTGATCGCCGACGTGGCGGGGCAGGCCGAGGAGGCCGAGCGGCAATATCGCCGCGCGCTCGAGGTCGAAGGTCCATCGGTGCGCGCGGTCGAGGCCGCCGCGGCGTTCCTCGCTCGCATCGGCAAGGAGGATGATGCGCGCGCCATCCTCGACCGCTTCCGCCGCAGCGACAACGACACGGTCTTGCGCCCGCAGGTCACCGACGCCAAGTCGGGCGCCGCCGAGGCGCTGATGAACCTCGCCACCGCGCTGCGCCAGCAGGACAACAACCTGCTCGATGCGATCCTGCTCGGCCAGCTCGCGCGCGTGCTGGTCCCGGGCGACGATTCGGCGACGCTGCTGGTCGCCGACAGCTTCGAGTCCGGCGAGCGGCGCGGCGAGGCGAACGAGCTCTACGGCCGCATCGCGCCGGGAAGTCCGCTCGGCTGGGTGGCGCGGCTGCGCATGGCGGAAAACCTCGATCTCGGCAACGACACCGCGGCCGCGATCGCCACGCTTTCGACCATGGCGGACGAGCGGCCGGACCGCATCGACGCGCTCACCACGCTGGCGCGCATCCTGCGCCAGCGCGAGCGCTACGGGGAGGCCGCGGTCGCCTTCGATCGCGCGATCCAGCGCCTGCCGCGGCCCGAGCCGTGGCAATGGGCGTTGTACTACCAGCGCGGCATCTCCTACGAGCGCTCGCAGCAATGGGCGAAGGCGGAAGCCGATTTCCGGCGCGCGCTCGAGCTCCAGCCCGACCAGCCGGACGTGCTGAACTACCTGGCCTATTCCTGGGTCGACCAGGGCCAGCAGGCGCACTACCAGGAAGCCGAGCGCATGCTGACGCGCGCGGTCGAACAACGCCCCAACTCGCCGCAGATCATCGACAGCCTCGCCTGGGTGATGTACCGCACCGGCCGCTTCGCCGAAGCGGTGCGCCTGCTCGAGCGCGCCATCGAGCTGCTGCCGCTCGACCCGGTGCTGCTCGACCATCTCGGCGATGCCTATTGGCGCGTCGGCCGCGCGCAGGAGGCGCGCTTCCAGTGGCGCCGAGCGCTGCGCAACAATCCCGACAACGACCTCCGCCCGCAGCTTGAGCGCAAGGTCGAGCGCGGCCTCGACCCGGTCGCGCGCGGCAACTGAACGGTGGCGGAGGCCGCGGCGCCAGCCGGGGAGGGATCCGCCGGCAGGGCGCCGGCCGGAGCATCGGCCGCGGCGATACGGGTCGCGGCGCCGGCCAAGCTGAACCTCTATCTCCACGTGGTCGGCCGGCGCGCCGACGGCTATCACCTGCTCGACAGCCTGGTCGCCTTCGCCGTTGTCGGCGACGTCGTGGCGGCGGAACCCGCCGCGGGCTTGAGCCTCGCGATCGACGGGCGGTTCGCGCCGGACCTGAACGAGGATCTCGCGCGCGGCGGCGACAACCTCGTCCTCGCCGCCGCGCGTGCGCTCGCCGCCGCAACCGGGCGCGCGCCCGGCGCGGCGTTGCGCCTCACCAAGGCGCTGCCGATCGCCTCCGGCATCGGCGGCGGATCGGCGGATGCGGCGGCCGCCCTCATTGCTCTTGGCCGCCTGTGGGGCGTGACGCTGGGCGACGCCGCGCTGGCGCGGCTGGCGCGGAGCCTCGGCGCCGATGTGCCGGTCTGCCTGGCCGGCAGAGCCAGCTTCATGGGCGGCATCGGCGAGGAGATCGCGCCGGCGCCGCCTCTGCCGCCGTGCGGGCTGGTGCTCGTCAACCCGCTGGTGAAGCTGGCGACGCCGGACGTGTTCAAGCGACGCTTGGGTCCGTTCTCGGCGCCAGCCCGGTTCGCGGCGGCGCCGCGCGATGCTGCCGCGCTCGCGGCTTTGCTCGCGGGCCGCGGCAACGACCTCACCCTCCCGGCGCGCGCGCTGGCGCCGGCGATCGACGAGGTCCTGGCGGCGCTCGCCGCCTCGCCGGGATGCCTGCTCGCGCGCCTCTCGGGCAGCGGCGCCACGTGTTTCGGCCTGTACGCCGATCTCGGCGCCGCGGCGGCGGCGGCGGCGTGGATCGGCGCGCGCGCCGGCGCCTGGTGGGTGACCGCGACCACGCTGACCACCGCACCCGTCGCCGTCGCCGCATCCACCGCGGCAAGCAGTCCCGGGGCTGGTTGAGCCGCGCGGCGAATTCCGCTATCGGAAGACCCGGGCGGCGCGGGATCCCGGCGCCAGGGGAAGACGGGCGGGGTGATGCGAAGCGCAGTGCCTGACACGGTCGACAGGCCCGGCTCCCAGGGGCCTGCGCCGGGCGAGACGCACGATCGCTCACGGGTGTGGATCGACCTCACCACCATCCGCCAGCACCGCTCCGGCAATCCGGTGGGCCTGCTGCGGGTCGAGCACAACCTCGCTGCCGCCTGTGCCGGCCTGCTCGGCGCACGCGCGGGCTTCATGGCGTACGAGCGGACGCTGCATCGCATCGTCGCGCTCGACGCCGCCGAGGGTGCCGCCCTGCTGGCGCCCGCAAGGGCGGCGCCGACCCGCCGCGCGCTCCGGGTCGACTCGCCGCTGCGGCGCCTCGGACGCGCGCTGGAACGGGGCTTGCGGCATTTCCGCCGCGGACCGCTGCGCCGCGCCTTTTTCCGCCTCTTCCCGGCCCTGGCGCCGCAGCCGCCGGACGCGCGCCCCGGCGATGTCATCCTCTTCCTCGGCGATTTGTGGACGCATCACGATCATGCCGAATTGCGCGCCTGGGTGCGCGCGCGGAACTTGCGCCTTGCAGTGCTGCTCTACGACCTGACGCCGGTGCTGTTCCCGCACTGGTTTCCCGACCCCGCGCTGCCGGGGCGCTTCATCGCGTATCTCGACCTGCTGCGCACCGAGGCCGATGTGGTGGTGGCGATCTCCGAAGCGACCCGCCGCGACTTTCTCGCCTGGTGCGCGGGGCGGGGGGAAGCGCGGCCGCGCGTCGCCACCGTCAGGTTGGGCGACGACCATCCGGCGGATCCGCCCGACGCGCCGCCGGAGCAGTTCGCGGCCCTGGCGCCGGGCCGCTACGTGCTGAGCGTGAGCACCATCCAGGTGCGCAAGAACTACGACCTGCTCTATGCGCTGTGGCGGCGTTTCCTCGAGCGCGCCGGATCGGCGGCGGCGCGCGCGGCCCTGCCCGTCCTGGTGATCGCCGGCCGCCGCGGCTGGCTCGCCGGCGACCTCGCGACCTTGATGGCGGCCGATCCGCTGACCCGCGACCACATCCTCGTCGCCGATGACCCGAGCGACGCCGAGCTCGCCTGGCTCTATCGCCACTGCCGCTTCACGCTCTATCCCTCGCTCTACGAAGGCTGGGGATTGCCGATCGCCGAAAGCTTCGCGCATGGCAGGCCGTGCGTCGCCTCGGCAAGCTCGTCGATGCCCGAGGTCAGCCGCGGGCTTGCACTCCACCTCGATCCGCTCGATTTCGCCGCGTGGTATCGCGAGCTCGCGTCGCTGCTTGCCGACGATGCCAGGGTCGACGCACTCGCCGCCCGGGTGCAGGCCGAGTTCCGACCACGCCGATGGAGCGAGGCGGCGGCGGATCTACTCGCCCAGGTTGAGGCGCTGCAGGATCAGGCTATCCCGGCGCAAGCCGACCCGGCAGCCGGCGGGGGCCCCGTCGTGACGGACCAAACGTCGCGGCACACGCTACCCGCGCCTGCGCCGTTGTGCCGCAGCGCACCAGGATGCTAAAGCTGCCCCGGTTTTGATCGTTTTCATCAGCTGACGGTTCCCCTTCGCATGGCTCATAAAGCTACCCAGCCGGTTGCCCTGATCACAGGCGTCACCGGGCAGGACGGCGCCTATCTGGCCGAGCTACTGCTCGGCAAGGGCTACGTCGTGCACGGCCTCAAGCGCCGCTCGTCGTCGTTCAACACCGGCCGCGTCGATCACCTCTACGCCGACCCGCACGGACGCGGGGTGAAGTTCTTCCTCCACTACGGGGACATGACCGACGCCACCAATCTGATCCGCCTGATCCAGGAGACGCAGCCGACCGAGATCTACAATCTCGCGGCGCAGAGCCATGTGCAGGTGAGCTTCGAGACTCCCGAGTACACCGCCAACGCCGACGCCATAGGCGCCCTGCGGCTGCTCGAGGCGATCCGCATCCTGCGCATGGAAAAGACCGTGCGCTTCTATCAGGCCTCGACGTCGGAGCTTTACGGCCTGGTCCAGGAGAGGCCGCAGCGGGAGACCACGCCGTTCTATCCGCGCAGCCCCTACGCGGCGGCCAAGCTCTACGCCTATTGGATCACGGTCAACTACCGCGAGGCCTACGGCCTCCACGCCTCGAACGGCATCCTGTTCAACCACGAAGGACCGACGCGCGGCGAGACCTTCGTCACGCGCAAGATCACGCGCGCGGTCGCGGCGATCAAGCTCGGCCTGCAGAAAAAGCTCTACCTCGGCAATCTCGGCGCTTCGCGCGACTGGGGCCACGCCCGCGATTATGTCGAGGGCATGTGGCGCATCGTCCAGCAGGACCAGCCGTCCGACTACGTGCTCGCGACCGGCGAGACCCACACGGTACGCGAGTTCGTGGAACTCGCCTTCAAGGAGATCGGCCGCAGCATCGTGTGGCGCGGCGAGGGCCTCGCCGAGGTCGGCGCCGATGCCGGATCGGGCGAGGTGGTCATCGAGGTCGATCCGCGCTATTTCCGTCCGACCGAGGTGGATTTCCTGCTCGGCGATCCATCGAAGGCGCATCGCGTGCTCGGCTGGAAGCACACCACCACGTTTCCGGAGCTGGTGCGCGACATGGTGCAGTCCGATCTGATCCAGGTGAAGCGGGAGCACGATCTCCATGGCCAGCAGCACGCCGATTGAGGGCAGCCGTTTCCCGCTCGCCGGCAAGCGCGTCTGGGTCGCCGGCCATCGCGGCATGGTCGGTGCAGCGCTGGTCCGGCGTCTCGGCCGGATCGACTGCGAGATCCTCACCGCGACGCGCGCCGAGGTCGACCTCACGCGCCAGGCCGAGACCGAGGCCTGGATCGCGGCCCGCAAGCCCGACGCGATCTTTCTCGCCGCGGCGCGCGTCGGCGGCATCCATGCCAACAACTCGCGCCCGGCCGAGTTCATCTACGAGAACCTGGCGATCCAGACCAACGTGATCCACGGCGCCCACAAGGCGGGCGTCGGCAAGCTCCTGTTCCTCGGCTCGTCCTGCATCTACCCCAAGTTCGCCAAGCAGCCGATCGACGAGGGCGAGCTGCTGCAGGGCGCGCTCGAGCCGACCAACGAGTGGTATGCGATCGCCAAGATCGCCGGCCTCAAGCTGTGCGCCGCCTATCGCCGGCAATACGGCAGCCGCTTCATCTCCGCGATGCCGACCAATCTCTACGGTGCCGGCGACAATTACGACCTCGAGCAGAGCCACGTCGTGGGGGCGCTGCTGGTCAAGACCCATCGCGCCAAGGTCGCGCGTCAGCCGACGATCGAGATCTGGGGCACGGGCACGCCGCGACGCGAGTTTCTGTTCGTCGACGACCTCGCGGACGCCTGCGTCTTCCTGATGGAGGGCTACGACCACGAGCAGCCGGTCAATGTCGGGGTCGGCAGCGACGTGACCATCATCGAGCTCGCCGAGACCATCGCGCGCGTGGTCGGCTGGCAGGGGCGCTACGTGCTCAACCCCGCCAAGCCCGATGGCACCCCGCGCAAGCTGCTCGACGTGAGCCGGCTCGCGGCGCTCGGCTGGCGCGCCCGGACCTCGCTCGAAGACGGCCTGCGCCAGGCCTATGCCTGGTACGTCGCCAACGCCGCCGAGGCGGCCGCCTAGCGCGCGGCGCATCCGTCCACGGGCGTTTGACCGGGAGGCCGCTCTCCCCTATAGGGATGCGCGCCGGATTGGGGCGTAGCCAAGTGGTAAGGCAGCGGATTTTGGTTCCGCCATTCCTAGGTTCGAATCCTAGCGCCCCAGCCAGTTTTTCGAGTTGGCTGGTGAGCTTGGCAACCACGGGGCTACCACGCGCGGGGATTCCGGGTCACCTGGAACAATCACCCGCTTTTCCTCCTCGCCGTAGATCGCATCCCATGCGCAGCGCCTACCACGGCAAACCGGCGACGCTCGGCGGCGTCCTCGATGTTGGCGATGGGCTGACGGCGCACTGCGAGCGCCGCACCTGCGGTCACTATGCGCCGCTTGACGTCGCGGCCATGGCGGAGCGCCTCGGGCGCGACCTGACCGTGCCGGATCTCCGGCTCCGCCTCACCTAGCGAAGTGCGGGGCCGCGAGGTGGCGATCACTCGGACCGTAGACCAGCGCCCGCACCACTAGGCGCATGGCGCGTCAATTTGAAGCTTGGGCGCGGGGCGCACGCGACATTTCTGCAACCGCGGTCCCAGGGCGGCCCGCTTCCATGCTGTGCCGCTCAGCGCCGCCGCCGCGCTTTCCGCGTGGGCGGTCGTTTGCGCGGCGCTTGGCGGCAGGTGGCGCAGGCGCTGGCAACTGAAGCCGCCTCGCCTTACGGTCCGGAAACGCCGCGCGAGCGCATATCTGACTGCAGGCTGGCAAGCGGCGGGAGACGACATGGACAAGACCAGCGAGGACGAACTCGCTATCGTTCGGCGGGCCTTTGCGAAGCAGGTGCTGGCCGTTTACGGGATCGTAAACGCACGGGTGGAAGCCGCCTTCGCCGCGGTCCGGCGCGAGGACTTCCTGGAGTGCGGGCCGTGGCCGGTGCTCCGCGGGCCGCACGGCTACGTAGCAACTTCGTCCGCCGACCCGGTCTATCTCTACACCGACGACGTGATCGGCATCATCCCCAAGAAGCAACTCAACAACGGCCAACCGTCGCTGCATGCGCTGCCGATTGCCCGCGCTGGCATCCGCCCGGGCGACCATGTGGTTCATGTCGGTGCCGGGGTGGGATATTTCACGGCGATCATGGCTCATCTCGCCGGAGCTGTGGGACGCGTGACCGCAATCGAGCTGGAGCCGACGCTAGCTGCGCGCGCTGCAGCAAATCTCGCGCGGCAGTCAACCGTGCGGGTCGTTGCTGGAGACGGCACGACGGCCGCGTTCGATCGTGCCGACGTGATCTACGTGAACGCCGGGGCGACGCGCCCGGCAGACCTTGGCTCGATCGGCTCGCTGAAGGCGGCCGGCTGGTGCTGCCGCTGACAACCGACAAGGAATACTCGTCCGACGAGCCAGTCGCGATTCAACGACGCGGCGCGATCTTTTGCGTCGAGCGGCGCGGAGATGAATTTCATGCGCGGTGGATCTCAGCCGTTGCGATTTTTCCGTGCGCAAGCGCCCGTGACGTAGCATCCGAAGCCGCGCTTGCGGCGGCTCTTGAGATGGGCGGCTGGGAACGCGTAATCCGACACTATCGCCGGGATGACCTGCCCGTGGATCGCTGCTGGCTGCGCGCGCAGGGGTGGTGCTTGGCATACGAATAACTCTCGGCGAGGGCGCGGTAAGCGCTGCACCCAAACGAGGTGAAGCGCGAACCAGCCCAGCCGCGATCCTCTCGGCCTCTGAGCGAAACTGGTGAGCGGCCTCCGGGTCTTTGAACCCGAATCGCAACCATTCATCGAAATCGACACTGTGCGCCTTGCTGGTTTTGTAGTCCCCGCACTGCTGCGCGGTCCGGTGCAGCACGTTCAACGATTCGCCCAAACCGACCAGCGGGCCCACGTAGTACAAGACGCGGCGCGCGGTAAGTAAAAAATGGCGGCCACTTGCCAGTGGTCCGGTTCTGGCATGCGGAAAAGGACCGCTCCTCTTGCGGCTAAGGGGGATTCCGCCCAATGAAACGTCTATTCACGACGCTGCTGGCTGCCGCAGCGATCATGCTCGCGAGCGCCGCGCAGGCGGCGCCGATCTCCCATTTTGTTTTCGATGGAGTTACTGGTCCCGATTTGGTGTTCGATATTCCGACAAATCCGATGCCTGACGACACATTCGGCGCCGGGTCGAAATTTTTAATGTCTCTGTCTTGGTGAACGGCACTGGGCCAGACCTGACCAATGTCGTTCGGTTCTGTTTGTTCGTTAGTGGTGGCGGCTTCAACACAAGCGGTCTTTCGCCGGATGCCGACACCACTGGAGCGCAATTGTTTAGCGGGACCCTCGATGCGCCGAGCTTTGTTGCCGGTATTTATGTCCTGAGCCCGGGGTTTGGGCCGGGGAACGGGGGCACGCTGACGATCACGCAGGTCGCCGAAGAAGTCCCCGAGCCCGCGACGCTCGTGTTGCTGGGCGCCGGCCTCCTCGCCCTCGGCGCGGCGCGGCGCGGCGGCGAAGGCGGGTCGCGTAGCGGCGCTCAAGCGCTTCTCAGCGCACCCCAAACAGACTGACGATCATCAGGACCATCGCTGCGAGGAAGAGCGCAGCGCCAGAGGGGGTCGGCTTCGTCCGGGCGCAACCCGGCAGGCTCAACGCCGGCGGTGCGGTTTCCGTGCGGGCGGTCGTTTGCGCGGCGCCTCGGGTGTCGGCGACGGCGGCTCCGGCAGGCTTAATTGGCGACCGCTCGCGGCACCGGCGGCGCCTCGCCTGGTCTACGTCGAGCACGTCGCGGCCGAGCAGGGCAGGCGCTCTACGATGCGGCCATCGCCGCCGGCTGCGAGGACCTCGTCTCCAAGCAGGCGCTGTCCCGCTACCGCAGCGGCAACACGCACGACTGGCTCAACGTCAAGCCGCCCGAGGTGCGCCAGCGCCAGGTCGAAGCGATCCGCAAAGGCTTCGAGCGCGCCGCTCGCCGGCGTGGCGTTTTTTAAACAGAACGCGAAGGACACGATGCTGCGCATCGCCATGGACTGTGACAGGCTGGCGGAGCACGCCGTGCGCCATTCGGCATATGACATTAGTTGATTCGTACGATCGACCCCTCGGCTCTGCATCGACGGCTCGCTATGGTACATTGTTGGGTGCTGGGCAAACGGCCGGGGGGGCTGATGCTGGGAAGGTGGGTTACTCCGACGCTGCGCGCTCTCGCGGTCGCGCTACTGCTGGTCGCGTCTTGGCGAGCCGACGCGCAAATTTTGCGCGCTGGCCTTGTCGCGGAAGCATCGACGCCGGACCCGCATTTCTTCGACGGCGGCGGCAATAATACGCTTTCCGGCCATATCTATGATCGTCTGGTCGTGCTCGATGCGCGCCAGAGCCTGCAGCCGGGCCTCGCGGTCGCCTGGCGCGCGCTCGACGAGACGACGTGGGAATTCGAACTGCGCCGTGGCGTGCGCTTCCACGACGGCGGCGAGTTCACTGCCGCCGATGTGGTCGCGTCAATCGATCGGGTGCGGAGCGTCACGGGCAGCCCGGCGTCGTTCATCCAGTACGTGCGCCCGGTTACCACGGTCGAGATCATCGATCCCTATCGTGTGCGCATTCGTACGGTTGCCCCGTTCCCGCTGCTGCCGCGGCATCTTGCGCTGATCGCCATCGTGTCGCATCGCTACTCGACCGGTGACACCGCCGCGTTCAATGCACAGGTCGCCGCAGTCGGGACGGGCCCCTACCGCCTGGTGCGCTGGGTGCCGAACGAGGGATCGGAGCTTGAGCGAAACGATGTATGGTGGGGTGAGCGTCCGGCGTGGGAACGTGTGACTCTGCGGCGCATTCCGCGCGATGGCCCCCGCGTCGCCGCTTTGCTCGCCGGTGACGTCGATATCATCGATCAAGTACCGCCGGCTGATGTCGAGCGCCTGCAGGCGCATCCCGACATCGCACTCCATCGTGCCATCTCGGCGCGTCTCATGTACATCCTCCTCGACAGCGCGCGCGAGCGCTCGCCGTTCGTGGTCGGGCTTGACGGCGCACAGATCGCGAACCCGCTGCGCGACCCGCGGGTGCGCCTCGCCCTATCGCTGGCGGTCGATCGACGGGCGCTCGCCGAACGGCTGCTCGGAGGCCTCGCGACGCCCGCCGCCGGCGTGGTCCCCAGGGGGTTCTTCGGCGCGATCGACGACCCGCCGCCGGACTTCAATCCCGAGCGTGCGCGACGCCTGCTCGCCGACGCAGGATGGCCTCAGGGTTTCGCGCTGCAAATCAACGGGCCGAACGACCGCTATCTGCTCGACGACCAGGTCATGCAGGCCGTCGCGGCGATGTGGACGCGCATCGGCGTGCGGACGCGCGTCGAGGCGCAACCCTCAACGGTGGCCATCGCACGCGCCTCGCGGTTAGAATTCAGCGCATTCTACTACGGGGTCGGCGCCCAGACCGGCGAACCGCTCGGGATCTTGCGTCAGCTGGTGGGAACCTATGACGTGTCGCGCGGCTTCGGCACCATCAACCGGGGGCGTTACTCGAATCCCGCGGTCGATGCGCTGATCGCGCGCGGCGAAGTGACGATGAATGACGAGGCACGCGCCTCCATCCTTGCCGACGCGACGCGCCTCGCGCTCGGCGATGTGGCGGTCATCGCGCTCTACCATTTCATTAACGTCTGGGCGAGCCGCCGCAACATCGTCGCGGTGCCGCGCGCCGACGATCAGTTTCGTGCCGCGGACGTGCGGCGCGGGAACTGATCGCGCGCGAAGCTGGTCATGGTATCCCGGCTCAAGGCGATTTACTGGCAGGTCACTTCCGGCTACGGCATCCCGGGCGACTACCTCCCGGACTATTTTTTTCTGGTTCAGCAGTATTGGCTCACATTCGGTAAGTTTCGCCTATTCGTCAGGCCGCGGACCTACAATGAGCTGCTCTATCACAAGATGCTGCGGGCCCGCGATTCGCGCATGCAGACGGCTACGGAGAAGGTAAGTGCGCGCGAATATGCGGCGGCGCGCATCGGCGCCGAATATCTCGTTCCATTGCTCCATGTCGGCGACGATCCCACGCAGATCCCGCTCGACAAGCTACCCAACCAGTTCGTTATCAAGGCCTCGCACGGGTCCGGGCTTGTCATCATCGTCTCGGATAAGTCGAAACTGGACGCTGGCGAGCTGACGAAGCGACTCCGCGCGTGGCTGGCCATCGATTGGTACCGGCTGAGGCGCGAATGGGCGTACAAGGACATCCCGCGCCGCTTCATGGTCGAGGAGCTGCTTCTTGATGGCGGCGAGGTGCCGGCGGACTACAAATTCTTCGTGTTCAAAGGGCGCGTGCGCATGGTCATGGTCAACGGGCCGACCGGCCGCACCGCGGCGGTCCATGGCCGGAACGAGCACCCGACCAACGATTTCTTCGACGAGCGCTGGCGACCGCTGGTGGTGACGAAAGGCAAGCCGCGCGGCACCATCCCGCCGCCCCGGCCCAACAACTTCACCGAGATGATCCGCCTTGCGGAAAAGCTTGGCGCCGATTTCGAGTTCTGCCGAGTCGATTTGTACAGCATCGAAAGTCGCATCTTTTTCGGCGAGATCACGCAATATCCCGGCGGTGGGCTGTGGACGCTCACCCCGCCGGAGTTCGACCTCGCGCTCGGCAATGTCTGGCGGAACGCCGCTCCGATACCCGAGCGGTTCTTCGCATAGGGGGTGCGCAGCTAAAATATTGGACGGCCACTAGTCTTGCGAACGTGCGCGCCGCCGAGCCGCCGCCCCCAGAGCAGTCCGGCGCCTGGTCCTCAGCGCTGCCAGTCCGCGTCCGCTGGCTCGACAAAGCCCGGCGCGATCATCTCGGCCTCAACACGGAATTGGTAGGCGGCATCCCGGTCCTTAAACCCGAACCGCAACCATTCATTGAAATCGACACTGCGCGCCTTGCTGGTCTTGTAGTCCCCGCACTGCTGCGCGGTCCGGTGCAGCACGTTCAACGATTCGCCCAAACCGGTTTGCGACGGAACTTTGATCACGACGCCATGCGGGTACGCTGCTTTGACCATCTCGGGCGAGTGCTGCCCACGGGCTCGCGTTCGTGCCATCGATTCCTGCTTTTTACTCGATCACCTCGTCGGCTCGGACGAGAACGATCGGCGGGATCGTGATGCCGAGTGCGCGCGCTGTGCGGAGGTTCACTGCCACCTCGAAATTCGTGACGCGCTCGACAGGCGTTTCGGCGGGAGACGTGCCACCCAGGATGCGAGCGACATAGTCCGCCAGACGCCGGCGCACGGCTGAAAAATTCTCGCCGTGGCTCAGCATGCAGCCGAAGTCGCGCACCATCGCGGCATCAGGGCCGACCAGTCGGCAGACGCGCTTCCCGCGCGAGCGCCAGTAGCTGCTCTATGTCACCAAAGTACAGCGGGGTGTTGGCGATCGACACGGCCTCCATTCCCGCTTCGCGCATTGCCACGAACGCGACCGGATACTCCTCCTGCCTGTCGGCGTAGAAGAGACGGACATCGACCCCAACATTCGCCATGGCGGCTATCAGGTCTTCGGAGCCCCCTGCTAAACCACGAGGGAACAGCACGGCGATCCTCCGCGCGTTCGGAAAGGCATCGTGGAGCAGCTCCACCAGCTTACCTTCCCCTCCCCCCATCATGATGCCGGTGACGTTGCCGCCGGGGCGATTGAGGCTTTGGGCCAGGCCCATGCGCGCCGGATCGAACCCGAAGTACACGATGGGCACAGTGCGCGTCGCCTCACTGGCTGCGCGTATTGGATAGATGCCGGTCGCGACAATCACGTCTGATCGGGCGGCCAAGTCTCGGGCCAGTTCTGGCAGTTGATCGACGAGGCCGAAGCGCACGTCAAGAATGAGATTACGCCCTTCGATGAAACCCGATTGCGCGAGGCGAGGGAGCATGTCGCGGGGCTTGGTCACAAGCTGCTGTCGGTTCAATGTCAGCACGCCAACGCGGTAGGTTCGACCCGGCTCCTGCGCGTGCGCGCTCGCGGCGAGGAAGGCCGACAGCAGGACCGCGACAAGCATCTGCCTCATTGATCACCCCCTGAGCGCAAGCAACAGCGATGATATGCATGGCACTCGGCCGCGACAACGCTCAGCGCCGCCGACGCGCCTTCCGTGCGGCCGGACGCTTGCGCGGTGCTTCGGCGGGCGGCGACGCGGGCTCTAGCAGCCTCAGTTGGCCGCTGGCGAGTCTACGGAAAGCTCGCGCGCCTTCGTCCGTGGTGGTGTATGTCTCGCCGCTGCCCTTGAGCCAACCGCGTTGCTCTATATCGACCAGCGGGCCAACGTAGTTCTCGAACCTCCAACCAGTACGCAGGAACAGCCGCAAAACCCGGCGGGTGATCTGATCGCCCGCCTTGGGTATTTGCGCGCGCAGCACGTCAATTAGCTGAGCCATGAAATCGGGTTCGGCGGTCACTCTTCACAATCCCCGAAGACAAGGGGGTGGGTCAATTCCTGCGCATCACGGCTCATGGCATGATGGGAGAGCGAGGCATGAAAGCGCAGGAGACGCTAATGCGTCATGCAGCGTTGTGGGCCTGGAGCGCGCTTTTGCCCAAGTGCCGATGACAGCCGCGGCCGAACAACGGGTCGCGCGCCTACGGCTGATCGTGGACCGGATCGACCTCGACATCCGTGCCGCGATCGACTTGCTCGCCATGTTCAAGAGGGGCAAGCAAGTCGCGGTCGCACGCGTGTTTCATAAGACCGCCGTTGCCAAATACGGCTATCGACTGATCGGGCTCGCGCTCCACTACCGGCTGTCGTCGACGTTGGCCAAGATCTACGACGGGAGCAAAGAGGCATTGTCGCTCCCAAATGCGATGCAGATCGTTATGGACCCAACTGTGCGCGCCTATGTGAGTGGGCTGCGAGCGGACGCCGCCGCAGCTTGCGATGCAGCAACGACGCGCTACGCGACGCTCCGACGCAAAGGCACCAGAACGGAAGCACGCATCGCCCGCCTTGGTAAGCTGCGCGATTGGGTGCTGGCGCACTCTGACCGAAGAGTCGATCAGCATGGCGCCGATTTTGCCGATGCGCCAAAGATTCTCGCTCGCACAATCCCACTCGTGATCTCACTCCGGACGGTGGCGTTCGGAGGGGTCCTGGAATACGAGGGACAGCGCCAACTCGCCGCCCGTGCCGCCCGAGCATTTTGGCGATTGGTCGCTCGCGACGGCCGCAATGGCGGAAAAGGCGTCACGCCTAAACCACTGAGCCGCTGGCAATACCGCGTCCGGTTGCCGGGCCCGGCACTACGGCGACGAGGCGCTGTCGATCGCCACGTCGCGCGTGGGCGCGAGTCTGCTGACCCGCGTGGGTCGGCCGAGCTGGTCGCTAGTACGCCAGACGAGTATGTCGCCATCGCGGCCGGGCTTGCCGCCGATCCCCGCCGCCTCGTCGAAAAGCGATGACTCAAAGCCGTCCGTCACAAGTCGGCGCGCTTTAGGACCGATCCTAAGCCGATCGCGCGACTCAAGAGCCATCGCAGCGCACGCATGGTCGCTCTGGCATCACGCCGCGCCGCGAGCGGTTCGGCTGAATAGCGCCCGTGCTTCCAGGCTGCGCGCTTGGATCGCGACAATCCCGCCGCCCTGCGCGGTCCCGTGCTCGCGCCACCATGCATCCGGCACCGGCCGTTCCTCATAGCGGCAGACCGGCAGGGCTTGCCGCCGCGCGTGCGTGCTCCGCATCGTGGCGCGGTTGAGGGATCGCCGGGCGGGTTGTTGTTTTTCAGCCAGCCAAACCGCGATGCATGGGGTCCGTCCGTCACTTTTGATTTCCTCCCCGGCGCCTGCCCCGCCCCGTCATTTGCCCCGCCACCACCGCGCGCCCGCCGCGGTTGTCGATATGCTGAACCACCACCGTTTGCCGGCCTCCGTTCCGGATCTTCGCGAGCGTCAGCACGCCCTCGTTGACTGCCGCCATCATGCGCGCCGCTCCGTTCGCGAGCCTCGCGGCCTCGATGCCGTGTTCCTGGCAACGCGCGAACGATTCCGAGAATCCGCAACGATGTTCGGCATTATGCGTGTGGACCATCACAAGCCCGGTAAGGCGCATCGCCGCGCTTTCCAGCACATTGGGATCCTAAGCTTAGAATTCCACGTGGACAAGTTGTCGCGGCCGCTTCTATAGTGTCACCTAAATACTAGTGACTCCAGCGTAACTGGACTGGCCACAGTTAGGCCGCAAATGTAATCACACTGGCTCAC
>JADMIO010819965.1_pt1 | contig 46656 bp, 44 predicted proteins | sample 8958161 | NCBI WGS metagenome assembly JADMIO01 (sample SAMN16585339, study PRJNA669376) | soil metagenome | isolation source: Crop rotation soil | place: USA: Cullars Rotation, Alabama | collected 2011
CTTTCCCGCCCCGCGCCGCGCGCGCCGGACATCACCCCGAGCGACCGTGCCGCCCGTCCGCCGGCGTCGTCTCCGCCGCGCCGCACGCCGGAGGAGATCGCGCGCGGTTCCTGGACCGGCGGCTCGACCGTCGTGAACGCGCCGGCGGCCAACCCGCCGCAGACGCTCACGACGCCCGATCCGCTGCTGCCTCACTTCCATTTGCTCGGCGTGGAACCGGGCGCGGACTTCCAGACGGTCCAGGCGGCCTACAATAAGCTGGCCGCGCGCTGCGATCCCGCTCGCTTCCCCGCCGGTTCGGAGGACGAACGGACGGCGCAGCGGCTGCGCGAACGCCTGGACGCCTCCTATAAAGCCCTCCGCGACGCGCTCGACCCGACCGCCCGACGCTTCGATCTGCTGGAATTTGACCCGAAGCCGCCGACCGCTCCCGACGTCGGCGAGCCGTCGAACCCGGAAAGGAAGTAGCCGTGCCGCGCCCCGGAAAGATGAGCGATAGCGACGTGCAGCAGGCCCTCGTCGGCCTGGCGGGCTGGGAACTCACGTCCGGCAAGCTGCACAAGACCTTCCAGTTCCAGGATTTCGTGGAGGCGTGGGGCTTTATGTCCCGCGCCGCTCTGATCGCCCAGGCGATGGACCATCATCCCGAATGGTTCAACGTCTATCGCACGGTGACGGTCGATCTCAATACCCACGACGCCGGCGGCATCACGACGCTGGACGTGGAACTGGCGCGCAAGATGAACGCCCTGGTCGCTTCTTGATGTTGCCGCACCCGGCGTGCGGAGCGCGCCGGGCGCTCCTGTTCCGGTTTGGCTCCGCTGAGGAACGCAGTCGCATGGTCAAAACGGATACGCAGACAGGCGGCAAAACCCTCCCCCTCGACACGCCCCAAAAACAGGACGCGGCGCGCCTTGCCGACCTCTTCGGGCAATTGATGACCAAGACCCTGAGCCTGCGCCTTCTCGACGAGATGCCCACCGCCCGTGAAATGGAGCTGACCCTGCCCCAGATGCACGCCCTGCACCATCTCTGGCGTCACGAAAAGGTGCGTATCGGCGAACTGGCGGCCGGGCTGGAGATCAGCTTTCCCTCCGCGACCAATATGGTCAAGCGCCTGGCCGATAAGGGCCTGGTGGCGCGCATCGTCAATCCCGGCGACCGGCGCGAAGTCGAGGTCGTCCTGACCGACCGGGGCTGCGCGCTGGCCGAATCCTTTGAGGCCGAACGCCTCCATCGCTTTACCGCTTTGTTGGAGCGCATGGAAGCCGGTGAGCGGGACGCCTTTATTGCCGGCTTATATCGGTTTGTCCGGCTTGCCGTCGGCGAGGATGTCTGCACCGCCGACGAAATCTGCCTGCGCTGCGGTCGCCGCGCCTCCGCCGACTGTCCCCTGGCCGAAGCCATCCCCCTCTTCGTCTGCCGCTGACACGGCAACGTGAAGGTAAAACCCTCCACTGCGGACTACAGAAGGTAGGACCACCGGCAGTTCACACTTGATCGTATAATAGGATTGGGTGGTAACTCTTACGCCCCATTTCCTGCGAGGAGGCTGAGATTATGGCACAAACACAGATGAGCGGCGACGAAGTAGCACAGCGTGGGAATGACTGGTATGCCAAAAGCATACGCGCCAAAGTCGAAACACCCGAAAACATCGGTAAGATGGTTGTCATTGACGTAGAAACCGGCGATTACGAGGTAGACGAACTCGGTCTGGAAGCGTCCCATCATCTGCACGCCAAACGGCCGGATGCGCCGCTCTACGGTATCCGTATTGGTTACAATGTCGCGGAGTCGCTCGGCGGCGTCATGGAGCGGACCGCGCCATGATTACCGGACACGTTTCCAATCGTCGCGCCCTGGTTCCGGTCACATTCCGCCTATCCGGTCAGCCCGATCTTGTCATCGAGTTTGTGGTCGATACCGGTTTCGCGGGCTTTCTGACCCTGCCGCTCGCGGCAGTTTTAGCAATGGGACTGTCCTACCAATATCACACTCCGGCAGGATTGGCGGACGATAGCCAAGTTCAGCTTCCCGTCTATGAGGCTATTATTGTTTGGGAAGGCATCGAGCGTGCAGTGCGTGTGTTGGCAATGGGCAAGCGTCCGTTGCTTGGCACATCCTTGTTGGACGATAGGGAACTTCGGATACTCTTCCGTGAGGTCGGCCCGGTAACAATAAGCGATCCGCAGATTCCATAGCGATACGCTTTCCGGCTCCTCTTTCACAGAACCGTTCGGGGCGTTGCCGCGTCTACTCTCCAGTCTGGAATCTCAACAGGTTCGTTGACGCGAAGGCAACAACCGGTTCGCCTCGACGTCGGCGACGGCAACCCGAAAGGAAACGTGATGACCGACAGCAAGAACACCAGGGATGCAAACCCGGCTGCCTCCCCGCTTCCTACGGCGCAGGATGCCGGGCAGGCTCCGCTTAATCCCAACGTACAGACTCGCCCGCCGGAGGTACAACCGCCGTTGACGAGCGCCACCGGCCAGGCCTTTAATGCGCCGGATGCAGGAACCTCGCTCCCGGAGAATAGTGTCGATGCCGGCGTCGGCAATCCCGGCCCGATGGTATCGGCAGCGCCCACCGACCACGCCCCGCGACCGCAACCCGGCAACATCGATCGGGACGCTCTGGCAGGCGCGGAGGCAGGTCCCGGCTCGCAAGCTGGCGCCGAGGCCGTGAGTTCGCCGGGGCCGGTTTCCCGATCCACGGACCGTACAAGTTAGTTTGTCCGTGACGCGGGCGTTGATCGGATGGAAGTCTTCCTGGACCGCACCAGCAGGACGGTGCCGAGCAAACTGCCGCTGCCCAGCATGGTGAGCATTCCCGGTTCCGGAATCGCCTGCACTTCGATGCCGTTGAAGCTGAAGTCGACGATTTGATTCCCGCTGGACGGATCGTATTGAAACAGGGCGACCAGGGTCGGGAGAGAAGAAACAGTCGGGCCGAGTCCGATGAAGATAAGGAAGGCATAGGCAGGTTGGGACAGATTTTCGTTTGGAAAGGGGCTTTATCCGGCAAACGGCTGGAGCATGAAGCGGCAAAAACAGCAGGTAATACAGCCTTTACAACAGGACATAAAAGAGAAACCTCTCTTCTCGGTTGGAAAGAGAGGTTTTCGGCCATACAAGCATTCCCTATTCAGGCGGCTATTTGCCGTTGGTATGATGGATTTTCGTCTGTTCGTTGGGTACGGCGTCCTGCGGCAGCTTCTTCTCCCGCTTGATGACCCCGATCTTCGTGAGCAGGCCGCGCACCGGATCGAAATAGTCGTCCACCACGCGCTCTTTGAGCGGGATGATCGCGTTGTCGGTAATGTGGATATGCTCCGGGCAGACCTCGGTGCAGCACTTGGTGATGTTGCAGAAGCCCACACCCGCCTCATGCCGCAACTGCTCCCGACGGTTCAGGTTGTCCATCGGATGCATCTCCAGCGCAGCGATACGCACCATCTGGCGCGGGCCGAAGAAGCCGTCCTTGCGGTCGTGATCGCGCAGGACGTGGCAGACGTTCTGGCAGAGGAAGCACTCGATGCACTTGCGGAACTCCTGAATGCGGTCCACGTCCTGCTGCTGCATCACGAACGGCTTGCCCGCCGCGTCCGGTTTGGCGACCAGCGGGGGAATCTTCGCGCCGACGCGATAGTTCCAGGATACGTCGGTCACCAGGTCCTTGATGAGCGGGAAGGCGCGCATCGGCCCGACGGTGATCTCGCCCGACGGGTACTCGTCCACGCGCGCTTTGCACATCAGGCGTGGTCTGCCGTCGATCTCGGCGCTGCACGAGCCGCATTTGGCCGCCTTGCAGTTCCAGCGGCAGGCCAGGGTAGTATCCAAGTTCTTCTGAATATAATGAATCGCGTCCAGGACGACCATGCCGGGCGCGGGCGGCACGTCATACGAGACCAGTTCCCCGCCGCAGTCATCGCCGCGAAAGACACGAAGCGTGATTTTATTCTTCATCGACCTTTCCTTTTTCAGGTGTCTCGAACAGCGCCTTGAGTGCAGCGGGCATCTCCGACAGCGGACGGGTAAAAATCTTTACCTGGTCGCCGTTCTTGCCGGCGATCAAGTTCTTTTTGCCCCAGTCGGCATTATCGAGCTTCGGATAGTCGAGCCGCCACTGCGCGCCGCGACTCTCTTTGCGCTCCAGCGCGCACAGCACGATGACTTCCGACGTGCGCAGCATCGACCGAATCTCACGCGCCGCATGCCAGCCCGGATTGAAAATACGGTCTCCCGCGACTTTGAGCGTGCGGGCGCGGCCCTGCAGTTCCCGTATCTTTTCCAGGGCTGCGAGCAGTCCTTGCTCCGTGCGCGCGATCATGCAGTTATGCTGCATCATCTCCTGAAGTTCCTGATGGATCGTGTAGGGGTTCTCGCCGCTCGGCGCTTCCAGCGGCGACAGCAGGAGTTCCGTCTCTTCCTCGAGTTGCGCGTTGTCAATCGTTCCCTGCTTGGCCGTCTTGACGAATGCCGCCGCGCCTTCCCCGGCTCGCTTGCCGAACACCAGAATGTCGGAGAGCGAGTTGCCGCCGAGGCGGTTGGCCCCGTGCAGTCCCGCCGCCACCTCGCCCGCCGCGTACAGGCCGGGAACGGATGTCGCGGCCGTTTCCGGATCGACCCGAATGCCGCCCATCGCATAGTGGATGGTCGGGTAGACCTCCATCGGCTCCTTCGTGATGTCGATGTCGCCCAGTGCGTGGAACTGCTCGTACATCGAGGGCAATTTGCGCTTGATATAGTTCGCGCCCCGATGCGACACGTCCAGATAGACGCCGCCGTGCTCGCTGCCGTTGCCGTCTTCCACCTCACGATAGATGGCGCGCGAGACTACGTCGCGGGGCAGCAGTTCCGGCGGGCGGCGGTTGTTCTTCTTATCGTCCAGCCAGCGCGCGGCCTCCTCCTCGGTCTCGGCGAACTGTCCCTTGTACAGGTCGGGCATGTACTTGGGATTGAACATGAACCGCTCGCCCTTTTTGTTGCGGAGGATGCCGCCCTCGCCGCGCACGCCTTCGGTCACGAGGATGCCCCGCATCCCGGCCGGCCAGATCATGCCCGTCGGGTGGAACTGGACCATCTCCATGTCGAGCAGTTCCGCGCCCGCCTCGTAGGCCATCATCAGGCCGTCGCCGGTCCCTTCCCAGGAGTTGGAGGTGTACATAAACATCCGGCCCCAGCCGCCCGTCGCCAGGATGACCGCCTTCGCCTTGAAGACCACCAGGCGGCCCGTTTCGCGATAGTAGCCGAACGCGCCGACGACTCGCCCGCCGTCCGTCAACAGGCGCGTCAGGGTGACTTCCATGTGGACGTTCATGCCGACGCCGACGGCTTTATCCTGAACGGTACGGATCAGTTCCAGGCCGGTGCGGTCACCGACGTGGTTGAGGCGGCGGTACTTGTGGCCTCCGAACGGGCGCTGCGCAATCAGGCCCTCCGGCGTGCGGTCGAACACCGCGCCGTACTGTTCCAGTTCGAGGACGCGCTCCGGGGCCTCTTTGGCGAAAATCTCCACCATATGCCAGTTATTGAGGAAGGCCCCGCCCTTCATCGTATCCACAAAGTGGACTTTCCAGTCGTCCGGCTCTTTCTGGCCGTCCACCGTGACCATGTTGCCCAGCGCCGCCGCCACGCCGCCCTCGGCCATGACCGTGTGGGCCTTGCCGAGCAGCGACTTGCAGACGACGCCGACGGTGCAGCCGGCCTCGCGCGCTGCGATCACGGCCCGCAGGCCCGCGCCGCCCGCGCCGACGACCAGCACATCGTATTCAAAAGTTTCGTAAGCTTCCATATTCCCTCGTTCAGAAGATGCGCCCGCATCTATTCCTGACGATAGACCGTTTACAGCGTCGCGCATGTTCCCCGCGTTCAGAAGAGCCGCAAATCCTGAATCAGGCCGCTCGCAACCGACCAGACATAGACGTCCGTCACTAGGACCGAAACGAGGCTCATCATGGCCCACAAACCGTGGCGCTCGTTGAGGAAACTGACTTTCGACCAGAGGCCGTGCTTGGTGCGGTTCGCGAGCGAGCAGGAGTAGCAGTCCGTGTTGCCGCCGATCAGATGCCGCCAGGAGTGACAGGAAAAGGTGTAGAGGCTCAGCAGCAGAATATTGGCCAGGAACACCAACGAGCCAAGACCAATGCCGAAGTGGGTGCCGGTCGCGCTCGGAAAGAAGAAGGCTTCCACCGTATCTTTCCAGAGCAGGACGATAAAGACGACTGCCGCATAGAAGGCGTAGCGGTGGAAGTTTTGCAGCACAAACGGGAAGGTGCGCTCGCCCATGTAGCGCCGAAATCGCGATCTTTGCAGGGGTTTCGGTTCGGCGACGGCGCAGGCGAGCGGGTCGGCCAGATAAGCGCGATAGATCGCCTTGCGGTAATAGTAGCAGCTCAGCCGAAAGGTCAGCGGAAAGGGCAGAATGAGCAACGCCGGGGAGATGGCGAATCCGCCGATACGCCAGCCGAGCGTAATCGTCGGCGAGTAGAAGGGCGAGAGATAGGGAGCCGTATAGTAGAAATCGTTCTGGAAAGCGCGGAAGGTGGCCCACAACGCGAACACGCCGAAGACGAGGGCGAAAGTCAGCGGCGCGATCCACCAGCGGTCTGTCCGCCGAAGCTCAGGAGCAGGCGCGCTTCCAGGCGCGCGCTGCGCAATCTCCATATTCATTTCTCTCTCCATGCCGACCGGTCGGAGCAAACGCCGTACCCGCCCGGTTTTTGCAGCAATTTCCGTACATTTGTACCGAAAGAGTATAGCACGGAGACGGAAAAAAGTAAAATGAAATACTGAGATAGGTATTATAAGCTGAGGTAATTATTCTCGGTCACAGAAACGGAGACAACCATGACACTCTTCAAAACCCCGCAGGGCAAGGCTACCATGATTGCGTGGCATGAACGCTTTCGCGCCCACATCGGCAGACCGACCCAGTCTTGTCTGCTGCCGACCCGCTTCGGCGAAACGAACGCGCTGCTCTGCGGATCGGAGAGCGCGCCGCCTCTCGTTTTGCTGCACGGCGCGCTGGCAAGTTCGGCGCATGCGTTGCTGGAGGTCGCCTCCCTTGCCGACACATTTCGCGTGATCGCTCTGGATGTGATCGGTCAATCGCCCTTGAGCGTGGAAGTCCGCCTGGACGTAAAGGGGGTGGAGTATGGGCAGTGGGCACTCGATTGCCTCGACGCACTCGATTTACCAGCCGTGCGACTGCTGGCCGTCAGTTGGGGCGGCTTTGTCGGATTGCGGACAGCGGCCCTCGCTCCGGAACGGATAGCCAGGCTCTCGCTTATCGTTCCGGCCGGATTGGTGCAGGGTTCGGGGGCCGCCGGCTTCTTGAAATTTGCGCTGCCTCTGATGCTGTACCGTGCCTTTCCATCGCAGGCGCGATTAGAGAAGTTCCTGCAGCATCTGTTCACCTCGCCGGACCCGGACTGGGCGCGCTATATGGGCGACGCCCTGCAAAGCTACAAGCTGGATTTCCGAGCGCCTCGCCTGCTGCGGGACGGGGAGTTGGCGACGCTCCAGGCCCCGGTCCAGGTGTTCGGCGCGGAATACGATTTGTCTTTTCCCGGCCCGGCCTTATTGGAGCGGGCGAAGGTTGTTTTTCCCAACCTGGTCTCCAGCGAATTGTTGCGCGGGGCCAGGCACGTACCCTCTTTCGAACCGGCTTCCCGACGTAAACTCGCGGACGCTATCGCCGCATTCATGCAGTAAATCGGCGTGGCGTCTGTGGAGACTGGAGTAAGAGCATTTTTACGTCGATGCAGGAACGTTGCTGCCGCTGCCGAAGTTAGGAGCCAATAGAACTGCTGCTCTCGAAAATATATGACTCGCCGGTTTCGGACGGCCAACTGTTCTCTATCAAAGGAGCGACATGATGTCAGCCTACCGCCCCTCCGCCAAAGGCTTCACTCTGGGAGAACTCCTCGTCGTTTTAACGCTCCTCGCGATACTGGCCGCGCTCTTGTTTCCCGTCTTTTCCTCAGCACGCCGCAGCAGCCGGATGACCGCCTGTGCCTCCAACCTCCATCAATTAGCTCTGGCGCTCGGTCTGTATCAGCAGGATTACGAAGCGTTGCCTCCTCCGGTGCCGGGCGTTTACTCCTGGTCTGCTCTCCTGCCTTACACCAAGAGCACGGAAGTCACGCACTGCCCCTACTTTTGGACCAAGTGGACTAAAGGAGCCTATTCCTATAAGGCCAAACGTGGTTATGTTGCACCCCGGCTCGATTCCAATACTGTTGTCGCCTACTGTACGCAACATCTCGACAACAATGGGGTGGACGCATTCGACCTGTATTCAGGCATGTATGTCGTCGTCCGTGGAGACGGCTCGACGAAGCGCGTGGACGGCAAGCAGATCAGTTGCTGGGTGTGGTGGAAAGACAAGTGGATTACAGAGAACGAGTCCGTCGAGATAATACCGCACGGACAGACCTTCTGGCTGGAAGTCCATTTCCCCGGCGAACCGTGGCCGCCGGAAGAATAAGACCTACGCGTTGTCAAGCATCACACGGCCTAGGAACTCCCTGTGTGAAACACTGCAATAGCCGGTGTACCGGCTCCTACGAGATTGATCTACACGAGATCGCAAGCCTCAGCAGGCATCCAGTGGGCGTCCTGCCCCTCCCACTTCACATTGCAGCCTATGGGATTGGTCAACGGAACGCTGATCGGCTTGCCGGCCAGATGCTCCGTCAGCGCTCGATCCAGATCATTGACGGTCATCTTTTCGGTTTCGCGGGGATTGTCCACGCCGCGTCCGGTGTAGATGAGCTTGCGGTTGCGGTCGAAGACGTAGAAGTGCGGCGTGCGCAGCGCCCCATACGTCAGGGCCGTCTCCTGGTTTTTATCCCGCAGGTAGAGCCAGGGAAACCGCTGCGCGTTCATCCGCTCTACCATATGCGTGAAGGAGTCGTTCGGATGGGTCTGCTCGCTGTTGGAGTTGATGCCCACAAATCGCACGCCCCGCGGTGCGAACTTCTCGGCGGTTTGCCGGGTCAGCTCATCAGAGCCGAGAACGTAGGGACAGTGATTGCACGTGAAGAAGACCACCAGCACGGGGGCATCCTGGAAGTCGGCCAGGCGGTAGGTTTTGCCGTCGGTAGCGGGCAGAGTGAATTCGGGGGCGGGATCGCCAAGCGAAAGCGTGAACGCCATTTCGGTTTCTCCTTCTGTGCCGCCCAACGGAGGGCGGCAGGATGCAGGTACGGTATGCACAGGAGCCGGGACCGGCGTCGCCCTTCTTTAGACACCAGCCCCGACGAACGCTCGCATGAGGATTGCCTGCTCAGCTCGCCCTCTGTCTGAGAAATCCTCTTACGACAACCGGCGAAGGCGACGCGAGAGCGGCAGTCAAAGCGCCGACCGAGCCGTTAGTTGTCGTCGGTCGCTGCGCGGCACAGGTATTCGCGCGCCAGGGCCGCGTTCTCCTCCACCATATTGTCCTTGTCGCCCCGGTGCATCCCGACATTGACCACATCGCCGGGCTTGATCGTCTCGTAGGCGAACTCGAAGGCCATGCGCGCATCGATCCGACCGGCGCCCATGATCTTGTACCCGATGCAGGGCTGCCGGGTCTCTTTGATGTAGGCGACCGCCCGCAGCATGTCCGAGAGGCTGAACTTCTCGCCCTCGCCGTTGTGGATGCTGCCGCAGGTGAAGAAGGGGACCGCGTGGAAGTCGGTGACCTCCAGCGTGTCCACCCAACGATGCGCCTCGGGGGTGTGGCCCGCACAACCGACCGGAACCCCCAGGCTGCGCGCATGATTGCACCAACGGCGCAGCGTGGCCTCGTCCTTGCGACAGAACAGATTGTCTACCTGACCGCCATGAATGTAGAGCGCCTTGCACCCGATCGCTACCGCTTCGTCGAGGGCCTTCTCCATATCGGGCTGGATACGACAGTTGACCTGGGCGATCCACTGGAGTCTGCCCCCGCCCCCCAGGTACTCGCGCACCGCCTGGACCACATGCGGGCTTTCGTTGTTGGTGATCATGGTGTTGATTCCGGCGGCCTCGGCGCGCTGCCAGGTCTCGAGGATGCGATCCACCGTGTGATAGGCCCGCATCTCCCGGTCGCGTGCCGGGTTCTGGTGACTGTAGCCTCCAAACGGATTGGCGCCCAGGATCAGGCGCGTCACGGTAAGGCCGCAAAAATGGACGGTCGGCAACATGCTCGTATTCCTCCCTCCGGCACGCTCTGTACGTGCGCGTCGTTCCATGGTCGATGATCGACTCTTGTATACCTTCCACGCTCTAGACAGGCTCCGGCGAGAGGCCATCCGGCGACAGTTCGCGCCCGTTTACAAATGCGTCCGGTACCAGCCAACTCTCGAAAGCCCGTCAGGACATCCGGCGACTTGCCTGTGCGGCGTGCGCTCCCGCGTTTTCTGCCGCACGACCAATGGTTCGCTTTGCTTCCGCTTTTTTCCTTTCAGGATTTCCGTGTACCTGGTTCGGTCCAAAGCAGGCATAAGCGGAACCCTCAAAGCAGCGAAGGACAGGCTTATGCCTGTCCTTCTATGATACCACAGTCTGCCGGAACGCCTATTTGTCGCGTTCGGCAGCGTTCTGCAAGGTGGCCTGCGCCGCTGCCAGCCGCGCAATAGGCACGCGGAACGGCGAACAGGAGACGTAGTCCAGGCCGATCTTATGGCAGAAGATCACGCTCGCCGGATCGCCCCCGTGCTCGCCGCAGATGCCCAGCTTGATGTTCGGGCGCACCGGCTTGGCTGCCTGCACCGTCATCTGCATCAGCTTGCCCACCCCCGTCTGGTCGATGGTCTCGAACGGGTCGGTCGGCAATATCTTCTGCTCGACGTAGGGCACGAGGAACTTGCCCGCGTCGTCGCGCGAGAAGCCGAAGGTCATCTGCGTCAGGTCGTTGGTGCCGAAGCTGAAGAACTGGGCGTACTCGGCCAGTTGGTCGGCGACCAAGGCGGCGCGTGGAATCTCGATCATCGTGCCGAACATGTAGTCGATGTCGGCACCCTGCTCAGCGACCACTTTCTTCGCGACCGCTTCCAACTGCGTCTGCACGGTCTTCAACTCATTGACATGGCCGACGAGCGGAATCATGATCTCCGGATGCACGTCGATGCCCCGCTTCTTCACCGCCGCCGCCGCCTGTAGAATGGCGCGAGTCTGCATCTCCACGATGCCGGGGAAGACGATAGAGAGCCGGCAGCCGCGCAAGCCCATCATCGGGTTCGCCTCGCGCATTCCCTCGACCGCGCGCAGCAGCTCCTCTTTCTGGTGAAGCTCCTGCGGGTTGCCGCCCTTCGTACGCAGTTCCGTCACCTGCACGAGCAGTTCGTCGTGCGAGGGCAGGAACTCGTGCAGCGGCGGGTCGATCAGGCGGATGGTGACGGGCTTGCCCGCCATCACCTCGAAGATGCCCTCGAAGTCCTTCTGCTGGATGGGCAGCAGGCGGTCCATCGCGGACTTACGCACCGCCTCGTCTTTGGCGAGGATCATCTCCTGCACGATGGGCAGGCGGTCCTGCTCGAAGAACATGTGCTCGGTGCGGCACAGGCCGATGCCTTCCGCGCCCAGATCGACGGCCTGCTTCGCGTCGCGCGGGTTGTCGGCATTCGTACGGACCTTGAGCTTGCGCATCGCGTCGGCCCAGGACATCAGTTCGCGGAACGCCCCGCTGACTTCCGGCGAGATCAGCCGCAGCCCGCCCAGGTAGACCGCGCCGGAGGAGCCGTCCATCGTAATGGTATCACCCTCCTTGACGACCGTATCGCCGACCCGGAACTCCCGGCTCTCCGCGTTGACCCGCAGGCTCTCCGCCCCTGCCACGCAGGGGATGCCGAAGCCTCGCGCCACCACCGCCGCGTGCGAGGTCTTGCCGCCGCGCGCCGTCAGGACGCCCTGCGAGGCCAGCATCCCGTGTACGTCGTCGGGGTTGGTCTCGTCGCGCACGAGGATGACCTTCTCGCCCCGGCCGCCGTGAACGCCGCGCTCCGCCGCCGTGTCGGCCTCGAAGACCGCGATACCGACCGCCGCGCCGGGGGAAGCGGCCAGGCCGGTCGCCAGCGGCTTATGATTGGCGAGTTCGGCAGGGTCGATGCGCGGGTGCAGCAGTTGATCGAGATGCGCGCCCGTGACCCGGTTGATCGCCTCTTCCTTCGTAATCAGACCTTCTTTCACCATGTCCACCGCGATCTGAACGGCGGCGGGACCGGTGCGCTTGCCGACCCGACATTGCAGCATGAACAGCCGCCCGTGCTCGATGGTGAACTCCAGGTCCTGCATGTCCTTGTAGTGCTGCTCCAGGCGGTTGGAGATGTCGAGGAACTGCTGATAGATGGCCGGGTTCTGCTTCTGCAACTCGGAGATCGGGACCGGTGTACGCACACCCGCAACCACGTCCTCGCCCTGCGCGTTCATCAGGTACTCGCCGAACATCGCCTTTTCGCCTATGGAGGGGTCGCGCGTGAAGGCAACGCCCGTGCCGGAGTCGTCGCCGGCGTTGCCGTAGACCATGCTCTGCACGTTGACGGCGGTGCCGATGTCGTCGGGAATCTTTTCGGTGCGGCGATAGACGATGGCGCGGTCGTTGTTCCAGGAGGCGAAGACGGCTTCGACGGCGAGTTGCAGTTGCTCGTACGGGTCGTTGGGGAACTCGCGGCCGGCGTGATTGCGCACATAGGCGAGGAACTGGTTGGATATCTCTTTCAGGTCGTCGGCGTTCAGGTCGAGGTCGCTCTTGACGCCCTTTTTGTCCTTGTACGCCTGGAAGATGTCGTTGTCGAAATGATGTTTGGACAGGCCGAACGCCACGTCGGAAAGCATCATGATGAAGCGGCGGTAGGCATCGTAGACGAAGCGCGGGTTGCCGGTCTCCTGAATGAGCGCCTGGAGGGTGGTCGGGTTCAGGCCAAGGTTGAGGACGGTGTCCATCATGCCGGGCATGGAGAACTTCGCGCCGGAGCGGACGGAGACGAGCAGCGGCTTCTTGTCGCCGCCGAACTGTCGGTCCATCTTCTTTTCGACGACAGCGACCGCTTTATGCACTTCGTCCATCAAGCCGGCGGGCAGCTTCTTTCCGTCGGCATAATACTCGTTACAGGCGGCGGTGGTGATGGTAAAGCCGGGCGGGACGGGCAGGCCGATGTTGGTCATCTCGGCGAGGTTGGCCCCTTTGCCGCCCAGCAGGTCGCGCATCTTTGCGTTTCCCTCTTCAAACAGATAGACTAGCTTGGTCATGGCAACCGTTTCCCTTCTTTCGTGCCTCCTCACGGCGGGTCGCTCTCGAGACTCTTGCGCAAGCAGACAAAAACGCAGATACATGTGAGCAGTCCGAAACCGACGTATTGTACCCCAATCCTTCCCGCAGGGTAAAGTCACGCGCGGCCGGCTGCGTTTCTCCTGCAAAGCGGGAATGAATCGTCCGCGGGTATCGCGAAATCTATAGCGGTGTTGACTACGCAATTAGGAACAAGACACAACTATGTTTCGCAAGCACTTTATAGGTAAGAACGAGGGAGCCGGCAAGCACTTCAAACTGCGGGGGCGCGAGGTCACACGCCTGGAAGGATTCAGCGACGCCGCCTTCGGCTTCGCCATCACGCTCCTGGTCTTCTCGCAGCAGGTCCCCGATACCTTCGACGCGCTTATCGACACAATGCGCGGCTTCTTCAGCTTCGCGATCTGCTTTATCATTCTGTTCCGGGTCTGGTATGTCCAGAACCTTTTCTTCCGCCGCTACGACATGCAGGACGGTTATACGGTCACTTTGAACGGCATCCTGATTCTTGTCGTTATCTTCTACGTCTATCCGCTGAAATTTCTCATGTCGCTGATCGTGGACCGCTTCCTCGGGGGAAGCACGACGATCAAGATGCCGGACGGCTCGGTAAAGGCGATCATCGAAAGCAGCCAGCTTCCCGCACTCTATAACTACTACTTCGCCGGGTTTGCGACGGTCGGCCTTGTCTTCGGGCTGCTGTATTACCACGCCTATCGCAATCGGGCCGAACTCGACCTGGATGCCGTCGAGATATTCGAGACCAAAGCGGACATCCTGAATTATGTGATTGTCGTGGGAATAGGGGCTGCTCTCGATGCTGCTGATGATCTTTGCGCGGACGCGCTACTACTTTATCGCGACCATGCTCTACACGGCTGCGCTGGTGTTTGTGGTGATGATGGAGCGGAAAGTGGTGAATAAACGCCGCAAGACTCTGCACGCCCGTCTTGCGGAGGAGACGGTTGCCTATACACGCGCCCCGGCCAGAGAGACAGTTGAGAAGGAACGGTAAAAGAAGCGAAGACAGGTAAACCTACCGTATCCGCTCGATAGTTACCGTTCCTCCGTCTACCATATCCAGGCAAATCCGATAACCGACCAGCACCTTCATGCCGAGCAATGGGAAGTCGCCTGTCGCGAAGACAGGGATTGTACGTTCATTGTCGTCCCACAGTAGCGTGGCCTGGTAGGTTACCACATTCACCTGTTCCCCATTTGCAAGGACGATAACATCTTGGTAGTGTGCCGGCAATCCAAGTTGTGTGACAATGTCGGGCGGCAACGTAAGCCAACCGTTGAAGCCGGAATCCACTCTCGCTTCAAGAGTCTGCTCCTGAGCTTGTGGGCCGCGAATTGTGATAGATACAATAGATTGAAGCCTGGCATTAACCCTGCCGATGATCACAGCGTGCCTCCGAGGGAATAGGTAGCCCGCGCGCCAACGCGCAAAAAGTACAGTTGCGCGTTCGGATGTCTGGCGCGCAGTCGGGCAGAGAGTTCGAACTGTTCCTCGTCACTGCCGATTTCACAATCCCCGGAGTCGAGGTCAACCATGAAGAAATCCCCACGCTTCGCATCCTCGGGAAGCTCTTTGATGTGTGCCTCATAAATGGCATGGCCCCGCGCGATGATCTCGGCGGGCGTAAGTTCCGTTTGCATTTTCCTTGCCTCCACAACGCTCAATCTGTATTCTATTGTACCATTCCGGCAGCGCGGGGAAGGCACTTCAGTTGACGTAGACGCGGCGATGGAACGCCCACCACTCGACCGCCAGCACGCCAAGCGCCAGCAAGGCGAGAGCAGGCAGCAACGGGCGGTTGTCGGGGACGCGGCGGCCGGGCGGCGCGGTCGGATTGTCGAGGATAGTGAGGGAGGGGTGCGCCGTGATGTCGGACTCGGCGGCGTCGGCAAGGTTGGCGGCAAATGGATAGGTGAAGTTCTTCCCTGCCGCCGTGTAGAGGCCGACCTGATCCGCCTCCGCGAAGACCGCTCCGCCCTGTTCGCCGACGGTGATCTCGCGTTTGGAGCCGTCGGGCCGCGTGACGGTCAGCTTGCCCGCGCTCGGCGGGGCGGGGATCGTGATGGCGCTGCCGGTGGCGATCTGGCCGAGTTCGCTGTCGTCACTGCCCGTGCCGAGCCAGCGGACGCTGTTGGCGATGAGGATGGGAAAGGCGACGCGCAGCGGAAACAACGATTCGGTCAGCGAGAAGCCGATGAAGACCGAGCGCATCTTCTCCTTCTCGCCTGCCGCAACCAGCGAGCCGGATTCCGCGACGGCCAGTTCACGGCCCCAGGGCTGCGTCGTCGCCTTGAGCGCGTTACCGAAGCGGTCGTTGCCGAAATCGACGTAGCGCAGCACCGGATCGTCCTTCTCCCAGTCGGCGGCGGCGACGTTCTCCGCCGTGCCGCTCACCTTGACGGGAGCCTGATTGCTCGCGCAGTGCAGGAACAGATAGTTGCCGGGCGGCAGCTTGGCGGGCGCGGCGTCGTAGAAGACGACGACATCAAAACCCTTGCCGCTCGTAAACGTCGCCGTCTTGCTCAACTCCACGCCCGGATCGACCTTGAGCGCGTTCTCCAGGAATAGGTTCTCGCGGCCCACCAGCAGCGTCATCAGCACCTTGCGCGGCTTCAGGATTAACGACGCCTCATTGTCCGCCGTGAGAACGTCTTTCACGTCCAGGCGGACGCGCATCTTCACGGGCGATTCCGGTTCGGGAATGTCATAAGGCTGGGTATCTTCGCCGTTCGGCGGCAGGCTGACCTCATGCGCATCCACCAGGTTGTCTTCCGCGTAGATCTCCTCATTGAACGTATGCGGCTTATTGGAGTAGTTGTGCGTTACGACGAGCAACTGCACGGTCTTTTCGCCGCCGAGATTGCGCCGGAAATCGACGGCCGTGATGCCGACGTTGTCGTGCCCCGTGCCGACCGGGAAGTAAGAGAGGTGCGCCCTGCCGAGGTTCAGGTTGGCGAGCGTGACCTGATCCGGGCGATTGGACGCCCCGCCTGACGTCTCGAACGCGCCGTCGGAGATCAGTTCGATGCTGCCGCCGCTGCCCTGATCGCGCGAGGCGGTCAGGTCGGCGGCCAGGTTCAGCGCTTCCCGCATGTTGGTCGGCGTGTCGTGCGTCTGGAGAGTGTCGATCGCGCGGTGCAGTTCGGTCCGCTCATTGGTAAAGCCGGTCGCCGGAACGGGTTTGGAATAGGCAGACAGGACCATCATCATGTCGCCGGGCCGCAGGCCGTTGACCCGTTCGTGCGCCTTGCGCTTGGCCGCTTCCAGGCGCGACGGCCCGACATCCGTTGCCCTCATGGAGGCGGAGGTATCGACGATCAGGACGATATTGCGCCCGCCGATGCCGGAAGCGCGCACGAACGGACGCGCCAGCGCGAAGATAATCAGCGCGGCGATAATCAGTTGCAGGAGAAGGAGCAGGTTCTTGCGGAGTTTCTGGAAGGGCGCGTTGGCCTGCACGTCGCGGATCACCTGCCGCCACAGGAACGTGGAGGAGACCACGACGTCTTTGCGCCGCAGTTTGAGGATATACATCAGCACGATCAGACCGCCGATCAGCGGCAGCCAGAGCAGGTTCAGCGGCGCAGCAAGGTTCATGGAAGGTTAGTTTCGTATCTGTTGACGCTGCTGTTCGATCTGATTAACGCGGCTTTCCAGGCGCTGCAGGGCGGTATCGAAGCTCAGGTCGTATTGGGTGGTAGTATCGCGCAGGTCGTGCATCTCCTTGCGCAGCAGCGCGACCTCTTCCCGCAGGGCCGTCACATCGCTGCCCCCGGCGGCCAGGCTTTGATTCTGGGCGCGCAGCCGGGCCATTTCGAGCCGAGTCTTATTCATATCCTCGACGATCTTCACCACCAGCCCACCGCCGCCGAAGATCAAGAAGACCGCCAGAATGGGAATCCACTCCCCCATGTTATTACCGTCCTCCGAGGATCACGTTTTGAGTCTCCGACTCCTGGGCCGGAAGGGACGGCCGGCGTTCCAGGTAGGAGAGACGGCGCTCCACCTGTTGCAGCGTGTTTTCCAGGCTGATGTCGTACTGCGTGGCGGTCTCGCGCAGCGACTGGATTTCGGCGCGCATGGCGGCAAACTCTTTGCGGACCTCGTCCGTCATGTATCCCTGCTTTTGCAGCTTGATCTCTTCCATTTTGCGCTTGTGATAGGTCCAGACCAGAAACAGCGGCGTGGAGAGGACCAGACCGACCACCCCGGTAAACAGGGCGATCAGCGCGAAGACGGCGATCGGTATATCGGCAACAAGAATAACAACGCCCGGCATATTCCAGTCTCCTCAGCGTCCGAGACGCAGTTCGTTCGGCGCGCTCTCCACCTGATTGACGCGCCGCTCCAGGCTGTCCATGCGCTGTTCCATCCGTTGCAGTGCGGTATCGAAGCTCAGGTCGTACTGCATGGTCGTTTCGCGCAATTGGCGCATCTCCTGCCGTAACTCCTCGACGGCTGTTTTGACGCCTTCGCTGCCCTGATTTTTCAAGCGCAGTTGAATCTCCATCATCTTCCGATGGTGATAGGTCCCGATGAGGGTGAGAGGAATGCTGAACGTCATGATGACGCCGAGTATCGACACAATGGCTTCGCCTGGATTCATAATCGCAGCTCCCAATAAGATCGATCAATGTACTTGAACGCGCGCCAGAACGTCGGGCAGCGTCACCGTGCCCGCGTAGAGGGCTTTGCCGATAATGATGCCGTCCACGTTGGGGACGGACTGGATACGAACATTATTGATAGCGTCGATGTCGGCCAGGGTGGTCACGCCGCCCGACGCGATGATCGGCACAGTGGGGACGGCGGCGGCGACCTGCGCCAGCGAGGCAATATTGACGCCTTGCAGCATCCCGTCGCGGGCGATGTCGGTGAAGATGAACCGCTTCGCGCCCAGTTTCGCCATGCGCGTCACGAACGCGACCGCCGTTTCGCCGATATGCTCCTGCCAGCCCTGCACGGCGACGATGCCGTCGCGCGCATCGACTCCGACGGCTATCTTCTCTGGAAACGCGGCAAACAGGTTCTCGGCCAACGCGGCGTCGCGCGCGACAGCCGTACCGACCACGACGCGGGCCACGCCCATCTCCAGCATCCGCGCCACGCTCTCCGCGTTACGGATACCCCCGCCGAACTGAATCGGCAGCGAGACCCGTTCGCGAATCCGGCAGAGCGCGTTTACAGTTTCCGCGTCTGGGCGGCCCAAACGCGCGCCGTCCAGGTCCACGATATGCAGCCAGGTCGCGCCCTCGTCCTGCCAACGCTGCGCGATCTCGACCGGATCGTCCGCATAGGCGGTCACGTCGTCAAAGCGGCCCTGTCGGAGCCGCACGCACTTGCCGCTGCGCAGGTCAATGGCCGGGTAGATGTCCATAAAGCGTCACTCTCACTACGTTAGTTCCAACAGACGAAGTTTCGTAAGATTTGCAGCCCGACCGCGCCGCTTTTTTCCGGATGGAACTGCACGGCCGCGATATGGTCTTTCTCGACGGCGCAGCAGAAATCGACGCCGTAGTCGCTTGTCGCAATCGTCACATCCGGGTCGGCCGGTTCCGGGAAGTAGGAGTGGACGAAATAGACGCGCACTCCGTCTTCCAGGCCGCGCAGCAGGCGCGATTCCCGGCGCAGGCGCAGGGCGTTCCAGCCGATGTGGGGCACTTTCAGCCCTTCCGCTTCCGGCGGCGTGCCGTCGGCGAAGAAGGTGACCACGCGCCCCGGCAAGATGCCTAATCCGGGCGTCGCGCCCATCTCGCTGCTCTCCTCGAACAGCATCTGCAGGCCCAGGCAGATACCGAGAAACGGCTTGCCGTCCGCGACGGATTGGACGACGGCGTCGCGCAGACCGTGCCGATGGAGGTTGGTCATGGCGGCGCAGAACGCGCCCACGCCCGGCAAGACTACCTTCTCCGCGCGGGCGATCACCTCCGGCTGATCCGTGATGACCGGAGCGCCGCCGACCCGCGCCAGCGCCTTTTCCACGCTGCGCAGATTCGCCATGCCGTAGTCCACAATCGCGATCATGTCGTTTCTCGCTTCCCGTCGTCTGTTACTGCTTCGATTCGCTCTCGACCGGCTCGATGCTCGGACCGGGAACCGCCTCCGCTTTCGATGCACGTTCCGATCTGCTTTCCGTGCCGCGAGAGATGTCTTCTGCCGTGCTCGCCTCGCTGCGGTCCAGTCGGCTCTGCATGTTGTTGAGATTGGAGGAGATCAGGCGGGTGTTCGCATTCGTTATGCCGATTGCCCAGCGCATCCCGCCGACCAGGATGATCGCCAGAACCACGACCAGAATCGCCCGCACAATCAGGCCAACCGTCTCTTTCTGTCCGCCGGCTCCCGTTGGCAGCAGCGAAGACGGTCGGCTTCCGCGTGTCTGTGACATATCCGTACGCTCCTGAAAAGGGTATTGTTCGAGTTCCCTTCCCTCTCAGGAGTCTCTATTCCCCTGTACACTCAGGTAGGCGGGCATGGTTCCCGGCGGGCTGAGTTCAAAGCCGTAGAGCGCGGCCCGATGCAGATAGAACCGCACTTTCACCACATGCCCGACCTGTCCCTTCTGACGGCTCTCCTGTCCGCTTCGTCCCACCAGATCGTCTCGTTCCCAATAGAAAGCACGCTTGCCGTGATCGCCGGCGTCGGTACGCATCCGGCTTTCGGCGCGACTCCAGCCGGGGATCATGCTGCCGTACTGGTCGAGGAGTTCCGCTTGCATAGAGCCGTCGGGTTCGATACCAGCGACAGCTTTGAGCGCGCTGTCGCCATAGTTACACAGCCATTTGGTTTCCACCATGCCGTCGATGTCGGCCTTCAGGCCGCAGAACTGCCCCCACGGCAGCCGGGCCAATCCCATCCCGCCGATGGGCTGCTCGCCGGCAGCCGTTCGCCGCGGATGCATTTCTTGACGCCCTCGATCCGAGCCGTGCTCGGTATTGCTGCCCGCATAGAAGATGAAAAACGCTGCCTCCTGCGGGATGACGGCGTGCGGGGTAATCATGGCGCTGTCAAAAGAACCTTGCGGGCCGGCGGGCAGGAAAGGAATACCGGGCAGGGCACGCTTATAGTGCCGCCCGTCTCGTGAATAGACCAGTTCGTTCCGCATCACGGAAGAGGCGGGATTATTGTGGAACGTCCAGGCAGCGCCAATATACCAGTTCTCCAGCACAGCGGGCGCGATCCCATAGAACTCCATCCACTCGTCGTCACCGGCGTCGGGCGTAATCAACATGCGCGGATAGGTCCAGTGGTCGAAATCCCGGCTCTCCGCATAGCCGACAAAGCGGCGCTTCGGATAGGTACGCGGGCGCAGAAAAGCCGTCCACGTGCCGGTTATCGGATCCCGTTGGCCCAGAAGGCAATCCGCGTCCGTAACATCGTCCGTGTGCATGACCAGCGTAGGCTCCGAGGGCCAGGAGAGGCCGTCGGGAGAGTAGGCGACCGCAACGCCTGTTCCACCCTGCGGTCGGTCGCGCAGCAGGGACGTCTGGGTGCCGGCAAAACCGAGCGCTTTATAGTGGCGGGCCGGGTCGGGGTCCAGCGGGTCTTTGACGATGTTAAAAAAGACCGTATCGGCGTCGGCGACCTCTCTTAAAATATTGTTGTCTTTGCTGCCCCGAAACTGGAATCGGCCCAGCGAGGGACGTATCCAGCGAATGCCGTCCTGACTTTCCGCATAGCAAAGGAAGAGGCGCTTCGTTGCGGCCTGTTTTTCGGAGGGATCGACGGTCGTATCGTTGACGCGGGCCGGGTTGTCAGGGACGCCGGCCTTATACCATAGCTTGAACTTGCCCTCCTGCGCGTCGTAGATAAGGCTGGGCGTCGTCGCGATGCCTGCTTCTTCCCAGGGCGTTTCCGGCTTCAAAACACGGCTCGGATGCTTGACAGGCTCGCCGAGGACGCGCCGGACCCCGGCCTTGCGGTCGATCCAATCGTCATCGAACAGAAACTCCATGCCGTCTTCTCCTGCCGGCGGCGGGCTGCCAACGCACGTAGGATTCACCTCCGCTATGAAGGGGAAGCTCAAAGCACGCCCTTCGTGGAGGGAATGCCCTGTACGCGCGGGTCGCGCGCGACGGCCTGGGCCGCCGCTCTGCCGAAGGCTTTGAACGCCGCTTCGACAATATGGTGTGTATTCGCGCCCGCCATTTGGCGCAGATGGAGCGTCCAGCCGGCGTTGACCGCCACCGCGCGGAAGAACTCCGGGACCATCTCGGTCGTGAACGCGCCCAGCTTCGGCGTCGGCAGGGTGAGATCGCAGGCCAGAAAGCCGCGCCCGCTGATATCGACAGCACAGAAGACGAGCGCCTCATCCATCGGCACGGCGGCGCTGCCGACGCGCGTGATGCCCGCGCGATCTCCCAGCGCCTGCGCCAGCGCCATGCCGAGCGCGATACCCACGTCCTCGACCGTATGGTGATCGTCCACATGCGTGTCGCCGGTCGCCTGCACGGTCAGCTGGAGCAGGCCGTGCCGGGCGATATGGGTGAGCATGTGGTCGAAGAAGCCGATGCCGGTCGCAACCTCGCTCGATCCGTCGCCGTCTAAGGCGAGGGTAAGCCGGATGTCGGTCTCGTTGGTCTTACGTTCTATGCCGGCGGTTCGCGGTTGGCTCATCACTCCCCCGCATCGACATCGCGGACTTCGACCGCCTGGGCATGCGCGTCGAAGCCTTCCGCCCGCGCGAACGTCGTCAGGGCCGACGCAACCTCGCCCAGCGCCGCCGGCGTGTAGTAGATGAAGCTGGATTTCTTCAGGAAGGTGTCCACGTGCAGCGGCGAGGCGAAGCGCGCCGTCCCGCTGGTGGGCAGCGTGTGGCTTGGCCCGGCCAGGTAGTCGCCGAGCGTTTGCGGCGCGTAGTCGCCCATCAGGATCGCGCCTGCGTTCTTGATATGGCCGAGCGCGGCGAACGGTTCGCGCACCATCAGGGCCAGATGTTCCGGCGCGCAGACATTGGCAAGGTCGTACGCCTGTTCCAGGGATTCGGTCACGAGGATCGCGCCGTTATTGTCCAGCGCCTCCCGCAGAATGGCGCGGCGCGGCAGCGCGGCCAGTTGCCGTTCGATCTCCGCCTGTACCGCCTCCGCCAGCGCGGCGGACGGCGTGATGAGATAGGCAGCACACTCGGTGTCGTGCTCGGCCTGGGTGAGCAGGTCCAGCGCGGCAAACGCCGGTTTCGCGCCTGCGTCCGCGACCACGCAGACCTCGCTCGGCCCGGCCATCATGTCGATATCGACCACGCCCCAGAGCAGTTTCTTGGCGATATTGACGTAGACGTTACCCGGTCCCACGACCTTATCCACCGCCGGGACGCTCTCCGTGCCGAAGGCGAGCGCGGCGACCGCCTGCGCTCCGCCGACCGTGAAGAGCCGCTGCACGCCCGCCTTCTTAGCTGCATACAGCACCAGCGGCGCGACCGTGCCGTCGCGCTGCGCCGGGGTGCAGAGAACAATCTCCGGCACGCCCGCCGTTCTGGCCGGAATGGCGGTCATCAGAACCGTGCTGGGGTAGGCGGCCGTCCCGCCGGGGACGTAGATGCCGACGCGCTCCAGCGGACGCACCAACTGCCCGGTGATCCGGTCGGGTTGCGCGTCGAGCCAGCTTGTTTTGCGCTGTTGCGCGTGGAAGGCGGCGATATTGGCGGCGGATCGGTCGACGGCGGCGCGGATGTCCGGATCTAAGCGCGCTTCCGCCGCGTCCCAGGCATCTGGAGGGACTTCGAGCGTGGTTAAATCGGGCGCATCGAAACGGCGGGACAGTTCCCGCAGGGCGGCATCCCCGCGTGCGCGCACGTCCGCGATGATCTCGCGCACGATCTCTTCGACACGCGGATTGTCTTGCAGCGTGGATCGGCGCAGAGCAGCGCAGGCCGTTTCATAGCCCTGGGAAGCAACGTGAATGACGCGCACGCAGAAACTCTCTTTCCTCAGCGACCGCCTGTCTCCTATACGAAATAGCCTCTACGCACGAACAGACAAACGGGAAGCCGATGGCGTCATTATACGGTGTTTCCGCCTATCAAGTCAAATTCGTCTTACTGCACCGGACGGCCTGATCCTATAGACATAGCAGACCGAGGCAAGCGACCTGCCTTTGGGACGTATGGCCGACCGTCAAGGGCCTCTCCAATGTGAGCGATCACTTCGGAATATTTCATCTTCCATCCGCCCGTTGTGTGTACCCAGGTATCTCGGGATCGTTCGTCGGCTGTTAATCGATGTGCCTTGCCTTTCGGTCCGTGTTGGCCTTTGATATCGATAACCGTGATTACCGATTTGGTTCGCACCACAGCAACCGCCTGTTTCTGACGCACAACCAGGCTTTCTATCGCATAAGCGGTCCGCCTCGTGTAATCTTTCCGATAAAAGAGAAATCGAACCCAACGCAGCCATCGGGCGTGACTGCTCACGCTGCCGTCGATTTGTTGGCGGTATAGTCAGGTGTCATGAAGGCAGTGTAGTTATGAATATCCTTCTTACGGGCTGCCTCCTCCATCCCGGCATATCGCGACGCTAGAATCTTCTTAACATTTACCGTATCTGCCCGTATATGCAGACTGACAATGAGGAGGGAAACCGCGAAAATTGCAGCAGCGCTTTTGTTCATTTTGCTTCCATTTTATAGCGATGTAGTGGAAGACCAGCATAGGCAGGCCGCAGTGGCTGCGCATCAGGATAGCCGTTCGTCAGGCTTTCACGGTCTCAAGCGTCTCAACCGGCTGCTCTTCTGACGTGCTCGGCTCCCCTGTCTCCACAGCCTCAATCGCCCGCACGACCTTCTCAACATCCTTACCGGCAGGGGCAAAACAGATTTGCAGCCCGAGCGCCTTGAGAATACGCAAAATGGTCTTCATTTCCGGGTTGCCGTTGCGGGACAACGTTTTGTAGAGACTGTTCAGACCTAGACCGGTGGTTTCCGCAAGGGGCGCCATGCCTCCCCGCGCCTGCACAATGTCGCGTAGGGAGAGGAGAAATGTCTCAAAATCCCCGTCTTGCTCGCTTATAGAAAAGGAAAGCAGTCCTGCTGCGCGTGCCGGGTCAAGCAGTTCATCCTTAAAAACGTCGTTGAAATCTCTGAGCATCGTTCTTGTATTCCTTCCACAGTTCTATGGCTCGGTTAATGTCGTTCTGCTGGGTACTCTTGTCGCCGCCCGCTAGAAGGACGACTATGGTTTCGCCTACCCGTGTGAAGTAGATGCGATATCCCGGCCCGAAATCTAACCGAAGTTCGTAGACTTCACCGCCGACCGGCTTGCAATCGCCGAAGTTTCCGGTACGTACTCTGCGCAACCGGGCTCCAATCCGGTCGCGGGTCGTCCCGTCTTTGATTCGCCTGTACCAGTCCTCGAACGGACTTCGGTTCGAGGGGAGAGTGAGCAAGCGTAACCCGATGGGTTCGGCGGAAGCAGTTCGCGTCTCCGGCGTCTGCTGATTGTCTACTGCGCCGTCCTCGTTTTCCATGCCTCTGTTTTATCCTATAGGATAAATATTGTCAAGACCTTTTGTGGAAAACGAGGGGTTATTTTGACCAATCTGAGAGCGAACCGAGTCTTTGGAATGTGAGCATAGGTAGAGCCGTCAGAGGCTGCGCATAATGATGGCCTGGCTCTTGCCATCCAGTTTGGTGACATCGGGGAATTCGAAGCGGTTGCCGTCCACATCCGTGATGATGACGCGGGTCGAGGAGAGTTCCTGGATGTTGTCGCGGAGGTTGCGCGTCACGATCTCCTTTTCGCCCCGGTCCGTCTCGACCGTCCAGTAGATCGTGCCGAACTCCTCCTTGGTGTTGACAACACGCTCCACCACCGGAACGAAGTAGCGTTTTTCCAGTTCCTCGTCCACGATGCGGCGCGACTCGGCGTCGAGTTGATCGGGTTCGATCAGCAGGCCCACATCCTTGCCGGCCCCATCCAGAAAGCCGATGTAGTGGTCCGGGTCGGAGAGCGGGAAGGCGCGGGCGACCGACACCTTCGTCCAGGAGCGCTCGTTTTCCAGGGTCATGCGCGCCACGCCCGCTTCTCGGAAGACGCGCATGCGCTTCGGGTCGAGGATACGCAGTTCAAACGAGGCCGTCTCGCCCGGCAGCAAGGCCGGGGCATCGTCGGAGGAAGCGGTTTTGGTCAGCGCGCCGTCGGCGCGCTTGTCGTCGGCTGTCATAGACTCTTCTACTCCTTATTGCGGGGAGGCCGGCTATTCCTCCACGCGCAGCCAGTTCGAGACCGAGATCACGACCGGCAGCCTGGCGATGATCTGCAGTGCCTGCGCAATGCTGCGGCTCGGCGCTTCGTGCATCACCCAGATGATGTCGGTCTGCTTGCCCTGGATCGTCTTCTGCACCATCGCCTCGATGTTGATGTCGAAATCGCCGAAGACGCCGGAGATGGCGGCCAGCACACGCGGCCGATCCTGCACGACCATGCGGATATAGTGGCGCGTGACGACCTCTTCGATGGGCTGGATGTTCAGCCGCTCGAAGCAAGTCTCGGCAACGCGCCCGGTCGAGCCGCAGATCAGGTTGCGGCAGACGTCGATGATGTCGCCGACGACGGCACTGCCGGTCGGGCCGCTGCCCGCGCCGCGCCCATAGAACATCACGTCGCCGACCGAGTCGCCCTTGACCATCACGGCATTGTAGACGTCATGTGTTGCCGCCAGCGGATGGTCCTGGGGCAGCAACGCCGGGTGGACGCGCACCTGCAACCGATCCTTATCGACGCGCTTGGCGATCCCAACCAGCTTGATGACGTAGCCTAGTTCCTCCGCGTAGCGAATGTCCTCCGCCGCGATTTTGGTGATTCCCTCCACATAGACATCCGAAAGGTCCACGCTGCCGGAAAAGGCGATGGAGGCCAGGATGGCGATCTTATACTGCGCGTCGTAGCCCTCGATGTCGCTGGTCGGGTCCGGCTCCGCGTAGCCGTGCGCCTGCGCCTCCGCCAGCACCGTCTGAAAGTCGGCATGCTCCTGAGCCATTTTAGTCAGGATATAGTTGGTCGTGCCGTTGATGATGCCCAGCACTTCCTCCACCTGATTGCCCGCCAGCGCGTTCTTCATCGGCTGGATGATCGGGATGCCGCCCGCGACGCTGCCCTCGAACAGCAGGTCCAGCCTCCGCTTACCCGCCTCCGTCATCAGCATGACGCCCTCTTTGGCGATCAGTTCCTTATTGGCCGTGACCACCTGCTTACCGTTCTCCAGCGCGCGCAGCACGAAGTCTCCGGCCGGGTCCACGCCCCCGATCAGTTCGCAGACGATGTCGATGTCCGGGTCGTCCAGGATTTCGTAGGCGTCGGTGGTAAGAAGGTCGTGATCGACGGCGACGGCGCGCGGCTTGTTCAGGTTGCGCACGGCAATCCGCTTGATGTGGAGGGGCAGGCCGATCTTGCGCTCGATATCGGCGCGGTTGCGTTCCAGTAGCGCCAGTGTGCCCGATCCGACGACCCCCAGGCCCAGAATCCCGATCTCGATGCGCTCTTTCGTCCTGCCGTTCACGGCGTTGCGACTCATGCGTTCTTGCCTTTCTCAACGCGGGCGTTTCCCGCCTGCTCAGCCCGCAGGATTACCAGCGGCGTCCCGGTCTGCACCAGTTGCCCATCCTGCGCCGGGATCGCGATGATCGTGCCTGCGTGTTCTGCCGGCACTTCCGAGAAGATTTTCATCGCCTCGATGATGCCGATGGTCTGCCCGACCTCGACGTGCTGCCCGATTTCCACCAGCGACGGTGCGCCGGGTTTGTCGGCGCGATAGAAAGTGCCGACCATCGGCGAGGCCAGCGCGATCTGATCGGCGGCCGGCTCTGCCCGCGCCGTTGGCGCCGCAGCGATCTGCCGGGCCGGATGCCGGGGAGGCGCCAGAGCGGCAGCGTCTGCGTGCGGAAACGCCTGTCTGGATTCGGGTGTGGGCAAGGCCGCGGCCGCCGGACCGGATTTGGCCGGACGCGGCGCGCGTATCCGGATGAAGCGATCCTCCTCCTCCCAGACCAACTCGGCCAGGCCGGAGGATTCGAGCAGCGCGATCAGCCGGATGATCTCCTCCAGCTCAAAACCCAGAATCGCCATGCGGGCGTAACATCCTGTTCATCGACCGGGGCGCAGAACCGGCCGCGCCCGCTGTCCTATGGGTATTGTCGGGGCGCAGAAAGTCCGGCGGGAGGTCGTTTCCGTAACGGTTCGTGACGAAAGAAAGGGCTTGCCGCCGAGGCGTCCGCCCTTTTCGTGAGTGCCAGTATACCCGCGTCGGGCCGCTGTGTCAAGCGTGAACGCTCAGACGCAGGGCCGGCAGGCTGCCGCGCGCGTTACCGATCTATCGAAAAGTACTTCGCATAAACGCATCCGTTGGAATCGGTCTCGTTTTGGCGAAACTCCACATTCCCCTGGAGGAACTTGACGTGTCCATCCACAAAGGCATAGTTGCCGCCGTTCCCATGAGCCTGGGCGCCCGAGCAGCCGAATACCGCCAAGATCACCCAATTGTTCGCGTTCGTCATGGCGGTCACCCCTTCGGACACGATGATGGTTTCCGCAGGCCGCCGGACATCGTGAATGTAACCGGTGACCGGCGGATTCGCGAAGAGCGGCTCGCTGCCGGGGTAGTTATAGTGGGGATCCTCTGCGGTGCATCCCCCCTGCGGCCCGGGCGGATTGGGGAACGAGATCGAATAGTGGGCGTGGTAGTGGCGCGCGAGGATGGCTGGATCGACGCTTCCCGCGCCGGCGCAGTCCGGCCTATTCACGCTCTCCGCAAACCGCGCCTTGTTGAACGAAGGGCATTTCCAGATACCCTCCGGCGGAATGTCGCTGCCGGGAGGAAGATCGCGCCGCACCGGTCGGCCATTCTTTATGTATGGGTCCAGCAGGTCTATCCAGGTCAGCCGATCACTGCGAACGCTGTCTCGCGGCCGGATTCCCGTATCCTGGATCCAGGGTACGAAGGCCTCGTCGAAGTCCTGCGCGTACATGGCTATTGCCTGTCCCATCTGGCGCAGATTGGACGTGCATGTGGTCTTGCGCGCCGCTTCTCGCGCCTGGGCGAAGACCGGAAACAGAATCGCAGCCAGAATCGCGATAATAGCGATAACGACAAGCAACTCGATTAGCGTAAAGGCTCGTCTTTGCTGACTCATGCTAATTTCCTCCTCTGGGTTAGCGTAAAGGTAATCTTTGCCGGCTCATGCGAATATCCTCACTCCGAATTCGCGTAAAGACCTGTCTTTGCTAGCTCATGTTAGTTTCCTCCTTTTGAATTAGCCTCCGCCACCGGCGAGGCGCGCCAGAGATGGATCGCGGGTTCCCAACCGGCGGAGGCCAGCAGATTTCCGTCCGGCGAGAATGCCAGGCTCCGGACGGGCGCGAGATGGCCTTTCAGAATGAGCATCTCCTGTTCATCCACCACGTTCCATTCGTCCGCTAAGTGCGTACTTCTCTCAGCGCCCAGGACACTCCACAGCCGGATGGTTTTGTTGAGACTGCTGATGGCGACCGTTCTGCTGTCCTGGCTGAAGGCCACGGCATAGGGCGAATGCACCCTCAGGGTATGGGGGATGCTTGGCGAACCGGAAGTCAGACGCCACAGGTTCACAAAGCTGTCTGCGCAGGCGGCGCCAAGCATTCGGCCGTCGGGGCTGACGGCAATCGTTCGGGGGGAGGAGATTGCGATCACGTCGCGGAGACGAAGCGATTTCTCCAGGATATTCCACGACTTGACGAAGCCGTCCTCGCCACAGGTAAAGAGCGTGTTCTTGTAAGGCACAATCGTCGCGCGATTCGGGAAAAACGCGAGGCTGCCGACATCCCCCCGATGCGCCTGGATGCGAGACGTCTCCGCGCCGTTTTCTGCATCCCACACCCTGACCTTTCCGCCGGCAAATCCCGCGGCGAAGCGCGTGCCGTCGGACGAAAAGGCTACAGACGTGATCGCATCATCACGAGTCTCGACGACGTATCGGGTTCGGCGAGAGGCGGCATCCCAGGCTGCCACGGTCCCCCGCCGGCTTCCGGTAATCAGTGTCTTTCCATCCGGCGAAAAGGCCAGGGCCATAATCTGGTCATCCGCAGGAAGACTCGCAAGAAGTCTGTTCGATGCCGTATCCCACAGTTGGACGGTAGGCTCCTCGCTCCCGGAAGCCAGGATTTTTGTATCGGGCGAGAAGGCGATGGCCCACACCCGGCTCTTATGCCCGACGAGTAAATGGGAGCCTGTCGCTTGCGACAGGCTCCACCGCTTCACGGTCCCGTCTCCGCCGGCACTCATCACGGTGTCACCATTTGCAGACACCGCGATCACATTGACATCTCCCGTATGGCCGCGCAGGATTTTCATGCTCTTCGCATCCGCGAGGTTCCAGAGCCTCACCGTGTCGTCGGAGCTTCCACTGACCAGCGTTCGGCCGGCCGGCGCGAAAGTAACGCAACGGACAAGGCTGTCGTGTCCGGGCAAGGCGAGGATCCTCTTCTTCGCTCCGATGCTCCAGACCTCGACATTTCCGCTGATGTCTCCGGTCGCCAGCCGATCCCCTCCCGGCGAGAAGGCAATCGATTCTACCGCCGCGCTTGCCCGCAGCGTGGAAACGCGGTGCGAGGCGACCTCCCAGAGCCGTATCGTCGCGTCATCCCCGGCGGTTGCCGGCATTCTCCCGTCGGGAGAGAAGGCGACGGCATTCACCCTGTCCTTATGCCCGGCAAGAACGAACGGACGGCGCCGACGAAGGTCCCAGAGCTTCGCAAGACCGCTGAAATGCCCGGAGATAAGCTTCGTACCGTCGGAGGATAGAGCGAGAGAGGAAACGCCGTCGCCTAGACTATCGAGTGTCGCTACTCTCTTGTGGGAGGCGATCTCCCATACGAGGATCGTGCCGTGGAGGGTCCCGGCGGCGAGCAAGCCGCCCCTGGGCGCAAAGGCCGCCGATAACACTCTGTCGTGCGTCGGAAACCTCACGATATCCCGGTGCGAGCCGGCATCCCACAGGGTTACCGTATCGCCCTGGTCGGTGTAAGCGAGCATGCTGCCGTCGGAAGAGAACGCGAGGTCCCGCACATTACGAACGCCTCGAGAGAATGATTCCACCGCATCGCCGCGGCTGAGCCGATGCAGGTAGCGCCACTCGAAGCCGCGCCGGTCCATCCGCAAACCCTCCGTGGATTGTGTGTCGAACCGATTATCTATCGCCTTTAATCGTCTGCCCGGCCGATTCCGGTCCAGCAGTTTGCGGGTGAGTTCCAGGTCGCCCTGTTCCCACGCCCGCTGGGCGACATTCATGTCCGATACATAGAGAAGCGCTTCCATATTACGCAGGAAACTACTCTCGCGCGCTTGCACCTGAGTCGCGTGATACCGATCATAATCTGCCTGCCGGGCATAGGTGACGGCGGCGATCGCCAACGCACCGAACACAGCGACGAGGATGCTCGAAGCGGCGACGGCACGCGTTACTCCTTTACGGTACGCCTCTCGCTGTCGGCGCAGTTCGGCGTCCGGCAGATTGTCCCGGACCCACCTTGCATCGAACACCTGCGCATAGATCCGGTTACGAACACGCAACTGCCCGGCCGTCACCCGCACAATGCCGGAGAGTTTCAGTTCGCTTATGCGTGGGTTCGTCTCATCATCTGCGACCCGTCCGCCGTGGTACACCCTCGCATACAGACTCAGCAGTTCGGTGATGTCCTCCTCGCTCCGCAGCAATCGCTCCCGGACGAAAATCAGATTGTCATCCCGCTCTCGGGCGGTGGTGGTGAGAAACAACGCTTGGCAGACTTCATCTACAAGAGACGGGGTCGCGGTCTGCGTGGATAGTCGCCGGGCGACGACCGCACAGAGGCTCTGCGTCAGGTAAGGATGCCCCCCCGTCCAGTAGAGCACACGCTGCAGCAGCGCGGCGACCGGCAAAGAGGCGGATTTCCGTTCGCCCCCGGCCGTCGAGCGTGGGTCGTTGGTCAGCCCGGCCGCCAGCGGCGCGGCTTCTTCCGGGGTGAAGTCCGTCAGTTCTATGCGCGTGCCGATGTTAAACGGGGTGGTGCGCGTGTCGCGAATTAAATTGGAGGGAGTGGCCACACCCAGCAGACAGAAGGTCAGGCGATTGTATTCCGGGTCTTCCGCCCGACGATTGTAACACTCCCGTATGCCCGCAAAGAACTCATCGGCGCTGAACGGCAGCGACCGGGCGACGTCTACCTCTTCAATAAAGATCACGACCCGACCGGGGATTTCCTTGAGCGCCACCTCTCGCAGAGCCTGCATCCAGCGCAGCATCGGGCTGAGACGTTCGTGTTCCAGCCAGAATGCCTCCAGCCCCTCCTCCAGGTCCAATGCCCGCGCCAGGAGGTGGAGCAGCCCTTCGTACCACTGCTGCGCCGTCAGGTTCTGTCCGACAGCCGTGAGGTCGAGAACGGCGACAGCGACCCCCTCTTCGCGCAGACGCGAGGCCGTCCGAACCATGAGAGAGGATTTTCCCATCTGTCGGGAGGTGAGAACATAGCAGAAATGGCCCTGGCGCAGTTCTGCCGGCAAATCAAGATCGGCCCGGCGTTCGACATAGGAGACGGCGTTGCGGGGGAGTGTTCCGCCGGTGATATAGAAGGGAGAGGATTCGGCGAAGTCTATCACGGCAGATATTTCTCCAGGTACAAACGGTACAGGCCGCAGCGCAGGCGGGCGTCCGAAGCCGATTCGCCGAGTACAATCCCGCCGCTGCGTAAGCGGTAAAAGCTGTGTGCGGATGGTGGCTGCCCCCGCAGCAATCCCTGCACTGCCTCCATGAGCGCGGCATCCTGCAGGAGCGATGTTAGCAGTCGGCGCAGATGGTCGCCGAAAGGGCCGCCCTCCCGGTCCGCGCGTGCCTCCAATGCGTTCAGATCCAGTCCGTCGTTGGTCAAGAGATGCAGCGTACGGCGTACAAGGTAGGGATGTCCGCCCACCAGCGTACAGAATCGTTTGATCTCCGCTTCCTGCAGCGGCGCGCCATAACGCCGATTTAACTCCGCCATTTCGCCCTGTGTAAAATCCTCCAGCGTCAATCGCGTGCCGACATTGAAAGGCGACTGGTTGAGGTCGGTAATGAAGAGATGCGCCTCGGTCGCATAGGCAATGGCAAGCGTGAGCCGCCTCCACGGCCCGTCGGGGTTCAGCGACCGCTCGTTATGCCAGGAGCGGAACAGACCGAATACGGCCTGGCTGTAAGGGTACGCAAACAGACGATCCACCTCATCCAATCCCCAAACGAGCGCCGTCGCCTTTGCCAGCACCTCCCGGCGCAAAAACCGCTCGAAGTTCACATTCCATCCCCAGCGCGGATTCCATATCTCTTCCTGCGCCATGTCCAGTTCGAGTTGATCGGTGAGCATCCCCGCAAAAACGCGGAACAGGCTCTCTACGCTGTCCATCTGATCCGAGGACAGTTTTTGCAGATCGGTCAGGACGACCTGCGCGCCCTGCTGACGCGCCTGGTGCAGGCCGCGCGCGAGGAGCGATGTCTTGCCGACCTGCCGCGGGCCTTTGACCAGAACGATGCTGTCATGCCGTGCAATGGCGGTTGTGAAGGCCATATCTGTCGGACGCTGTATGTAGAAATTGGAATCCAGCGGAACGGCGCCGCCTTCCGGTTCCAGGCTGTGGAGGAAATTCGAGCCGGCAGCAGATGCCAGGGAGGCTTGCTGCGGGGAAGCGTTGTTGTGGACAGGAAGCGCGTCGGCGTTTTGGAGTTCCTCCAGCAAGGCACGCACGCCAGGCGAGGGACGGACGCCTATCTCGTCGCGCAGCAGCCGCTCCAACTCGCGATACTGACGCAGCACATCGGCCTTGCGCCCAGTCGCCGCGTAGTAACGCATCAGATCGGCGTGTGCATCCTCTCGCAGAGGGTCGGCCCGTATGGCGAGGCGTCCATAGTGAATAGCTCCTGTGTAATTGCCTTCCTCGGCCAGTACCGCAGAGAGAGCGCTCAATCCATTCCGATACTCCTCAGCGAGCCACTCCCGCTCACGAACAATCCACTCTTCATAGTAGCCGGGGAGGAGTTCGCCGCTGTAGAGTTCGAGTGCCTGCTGCAGCCGGCGCTTTTTCTCCTCCGCAGCACTGGACTGTGAGGCGTCGCGGAGCGAAGCTCGGAACTCCGCGACATCGGTTTTGACGGCCTGCGTATTCAGGCTGACGTCCATGCGGTCTGCAAGGAGTACGCTCCCTTCCGGCTCGCCGGCTTCCAATTCCCGACGCAGTACGGAAAGCGCCTGCCGCAGCCGGTTCCGGGTAGCTTCCCACTCCTCGTCCGGCCACAACTGTTCTGCAAGCGTTTCGCGTGAAAGGGGACGCCCTGTCTGTACGGCCAGGCAGGCGAGTAGCGCCGTCGTTTTACGGGTATCGAAATGAGAGAGAACGCGTTCGCCGCGCTCTGCCTTGAAACTTCCGAGCAGCTGAATCTGCCAGGATGGCCGGCTCATGGTAACCTCGTTTTCATGCAACGAAGAATGCCAAAAAACCTGATCTGCAACTACCGCAGAAAGAGTGATGAGGTAGTGCCTATCCGCCTTTATGATAGGCACAAAGCGAAAGGGAAGTGAGCCGGTAGGACTGAGTAGGCAAGTGGTACGCAAGTGGGTCGATGTTACGCCGAGTCAGGCAGCACAGGGGAGAAGTGCAGCCGGCCTGCCGCTGCCGGCAATCCGGACCGACATAGGACTGATGTCAGTCCGGATTGCAAAACGCACAGCCGGGCAGCAGGGCATAATGTGTTCCATGGGAAGCCCCTGCAAAATCCATGCCAATTCCGCTAACGGCCGAGGACTAGCTTGTTTTTTTGCAGGCTCACGGCACTAATGAACCGGCGTCAGCAGGAAGGCGCGCAGAATGCCGTTGTGAAGCCCGTAGCCGACGATCAGTCCGCGGTCATTGATGCCGGCTGCCTGCAGAAGCGTCCAGCCGGAGCCGGCAGGGATCTGGGTCTGGAGATTGATCCGCACGCCGTTCACCCAGAGCAGGGCATGGAAGCCGGCCATGTCGTCGATATTGCTGGTGGACCATCCGACAATTTGGCCCCGGTTGTTAATATCGATGGCGCTGCCGTACACGTCTCCGGCAAAGTTGCCCAGGTCGGTCAACACACCGTTCTGCCACAAGAAGGGCTCCACGATGCCTAAGCCGGTCTCCGAGAGGCCCACGATCTGTCCCTGGTTATTGATGGAGATCGCATCGCCCCAATCTCCGCCCAGCGTGCCCAGATCATGAACCCCGTTCTTGTCCCACAAAGCGATATGCTCCAGGCCGGAAGCGGAACCGGACCAGCCGGCGATTGTGCCCTGCTCGTTAATGCCCTGGCCTTCATCCCAGACGCCTCCGCCGGGCAGGGGAGGCAGTTGGGAGACCATTCCCTTGTACCAGTAAGTGCCGTGTCGTTCTCCGGTGATGGTGCTTGCGGAATAGCCGACGGCCTGGCCGCGATCGTTGATCGTAAGCGCGCCGCTCCGATTATCCCCGGGCAGTTCGCCCAACACCTGGATCACTCCATGATCCCACAGCACCGCATGGTTGAACGGCACGACCTGCGTGGACCGGCCGACCATCTGTCCCTGGTTGTTGATGCAGAAGGGGATGGTATCGACCGCGCCCGGGAGTTCCGGCAGGGGCGTGATCGTGCCGTCCTTCCAGAGATAGGGCGAGTCGCCGATGAAACCGTTAAAGAAAGCATCGTCGGCGTTGCTGTTGGCGTAGGCGGCGATGACGCCGCCGTTGTTGATAGTCTGCTGCCACAAGACACTGTAGGGCTTGCCGGGCAGCGCGCCCAGGTCGGTGACGGTGTAGCCGTCAGCGGCCGCAGGACGGGACAGAGAGAGCGCCAGGGCCGCGAGCGCAACCGGCACAAGACGAGCGGTAAAGCGTTGCATGGTTGTGTCCTCCTGTTGACAAAGTAGTTCGTACCGTTTGGACGAACGCACGTTCTGCGTTGCACGACATCTGCGACTACCACATAGAGAGTGAGAGGGCAGCGCCTATACGCAATTTGACATGCACAAAGCGAAAGGGAAGTGAGCCGGTAGGACTGAGTAGGCAAGTGGTACGCAAGTGGGTCGGTGGTACGCCGAGTTAAGTAGCACAGGGGAGGAGTGTCACCATCTAGCCGCTGCCGGCAATCCGGAAGAACATCCGACAGGGATCGGTGTCGGTCCGGATTGCAAAACGCACAGCCGGGCAGCAGGGCATAATGTGTTCTATGGGAAGCCCCTGCAAAATCCATGCCAATTCCGCTAACGGCCGAGGACTAGCTTGTTTTTTTGCAGGCTCACGGCACTAATGAACCGGCGTCAGCAGGAATGCGCGGATTTGTCCGTCATGCAGACCGAAACCGGAGATCTGACCCCGGTTGTTGATTCCACAAGCCTGCACAAGCTGCCAGCCGGAGTCGGCGGGTATCTTCGTCTGGAGATCGGTCATCACGCCGTGTTTGTCCCAGAGCAGAGCGTGCCCCGCGGCGAGATCGCTGAAATCGGTGACGGAGAAGCCCACACTCTGCCCTTGAATGTTGATGCTCTGGGCGAGGCCAAAGATGTCGCCCGCCGGAATGTCGAGGGGCTGCATCACGCCGTTGTCATAGAAGAAAGGAAGCGTCAGGCCCAGGGAAGAATCCGCAAAGCCTGCCATCTGCCCTTTGTCGTTGATAGAGACCGCCGTGCTCGTCGGGCCACCCAGCGTCCCCAGGTCATGAATGCCGTTCTTGTCCCAGAGGACGGCATGCTCCATGCCGGACTGCGCACCGGATTCGCCGCAAACCTGCCCGTTATTGTTGATACTGAACGCCTGATCGTAGGCGTCACCGCTGGTCAAGCCCGGCAGGCGAGTGACCTGGTAGGTGTGGCCCACCTTGGTCCACACGGTCGCGTGCCGTATCTGGAAAGGCAAATTGGGATCCGGATGCCGGGAGAATCCGCAGACCTGTCCGGCCTCATTGAGCGTGTAGGTGTTACTGCGCGTATCGCCGGGCAGTTCGGGCAGTTGTATGCGCACCCCCTTATCCCAGAGCAAGGCGTGCTGGAAGCCTCCCTCCTGTCGCGAGTAGCCGACCCCCTGCCCTCGGTTGTTGAGGGAGTAGCAGATCGTGGAGGTTGCGCCGGGCAGTCCGGGCAGAGGCGTGATCGTGCCGTTGCTCCAGAGGAAGGTTTCGTCGGAGAAGAAGGCGTTGGGATCGGGGACGTTGTTGGCATAAACGGCGACCTCGCCCCGGTCATTGACGGATTGCTGCCAGACAAAACTATTGTCCTTGCCGGGCAACGTACCCAGGTCGGTGATGGCGTAGCCGTCAGCGGCCGCAGGACGGGACAGAGAGAGTGCGAGAGCCGCGAGCGCGGCCGGCACAAGACGAGTGGTAAAGCGTCGCATGGTGTTGCTCCTTTCGTTGGAAGTCATCGCCTCATCGAGAAGAATGTTCAAACGTGCATTTTATACTATGTCGTCGTTAAGCGAGCGCAAAATGTACGTCAAAAAAACGCAAAATATCACGACCTCGCTGGCTGAGACGAACGGACCAAAGAGGGGAATTGTGTAAGATGCAGATTATGCGGAAGCTCTGGAGTAAAGTCACTGGGGAGCCGGACGATCGAAAACGGTCCTGTCCGGTTCGGAGGGGGCCGACGGAAAAGGAGCGCAAGCTGGCTTAGAGTGCCTGACAAACCGCTCCTTCCTCTTCCGAAGGGGAGGCCAAGACTAAACGGCTCCCTCCCCTTGCAAAAGGGGAGGGCTGGGGAGGGGTGTTGTTCGGCGCTCTTATTCGCTCATTTTAGATTCGCTGGCCCTGCTCAGAGCGGCGTGTCCCAGAGGGCTTGGAGGGCGCGGAAGGTCAGGCTCTTGACATGGCCGTCGCCGTGCAGCGTATTGAAGCGGCGCAGGCGCAGAGCCGGCCCGGTCTTATCCCAACGGGCGCTGCCGATCTCGCGGTCATCGGGGCCGCTGCCGTGCCAGATGCCGGAACCGTCCATATAGACATTGACCAGCGCCGGAGTCTGGAAGGCGGCGTCTCCCATCCCGCGCACGGCGATCTCGGTGCGATAGAGGTAGCTCGTGCCGTGCTTGCCGAAACAGGTCGGCAGGCAGTTCAGTTCCAGGCCGGTGAAGTCTTCGATGACGATCCCCCGATCCTGGGAACAGTGGAAGATGTCGCGCGACCGCGTGTACGGATACAGGACATCGTGGAACCAGGGCAGGACAGGGATGAGCGCTTTAAAAGCCGGGAACGGGTTCCATATCTGCGGCGTGTCGCGGTCGGCGGGATCGACCGCAAACGGGTAGAGGCCGTCGTTGTCCTGGGCGTACAGGGCAATCGCCATACCGGCTTGCCGCATGTTGGACAGGCAGACGGCTTCCCCGGCTTTCCGGCGCGCGGAGGCGAAGACGGGAAAAAGGACGGCTGCCAGGATCGCGATAATCGCGATGACGACGAGCAGTTCGAGCAGGGTGAAGCCGAGGGCAGGCCGATCAGAGAGGCATGCAAACGGAACGCGCGCCTGCCGTCGGGGGGAACAGGTCCGCATCGTTTTCTCCTTATCCGAGCGTTGCCTTCCTGTTTTGATCCGCGAACGGCGATTCCTGCCTCATTTTACTCCCTATTTTTCGATCGTGCCGTCCGGCGGCGGAAAGTAAGCCGGGAGCGATTCTTACACAAACAGGCTGCGGGAGGTATTGCCACCTCCCGCAGCCTGTATGTCAACGGTTCAGCGCCTGTGGCGTGAAACTTCGGCTACGCCGCCTGCCGGAGCTGTTCCCGGCGGAGCGCGGCCAGGCTGATCCCGGAACGGATGACCCAACGGTCTCGATCCAGGCTCAGATCGACATTCATAAACGGCAATCGCCGCCCGTCGGGTCCGTAGAGCAGACGCACGGTCGGGCGGGTGGTATTGCCGGGCGGCGTGGCGGCGACGATGCCGCATTCGCCGGTATTGAGCAGCACGGCGCTGCCGGTCGGATAGATGGCGATGTGCCGTGCCAGCGTCAGCACGACTTGTCGGTCGAACGCCGTGCCGGCCTGGCTGAGAATCTCGCGCATCGCCTTGTCGGGCATCAGCGAACGCTCGTAGGGACGCAGCGAGGTCATCGCGTCGAACGCTTCGACGACGGCGGCGATCCGCGCCAGCGGATGCAGTTCCTCGCCGGGAAGCCGGTCCGGATAGCCGTTTCCGTCCATGCGCTCGTGATGGCGCAGCACAATGTAGGCGGAGATCGGCGAGAGGATACTGCCGCGCAACGTCTTCTGGAACCCGACGCGGGCGTGCTTGCGGACGATCTCCCGCTCTGTATCGGACAGCCGCCCTTTCTTGTCGAAGACCTCCTGCGGCAGAAACATCTGCCCGCAGTCGTGGAAGATCATCCCCATGGCAAGCTGCTTGCAATCTTCCTCCGCATGGCCCAGGCTCTTGGCGATGATCGTGGCGAGCGCGGCCGTATTGACCGAGTGCTGAAACAGCTTGTTGTTCCAGTCGCGCACGTCCAGCATGGAAACCAGCGTATCTTTACCGGACAGAAGCTCCTCCACCATGCCGTAGGTGGCCTGTTCAACCATCCGGGCGTCGAGCGCCAGCTTCCGCGCGCCCGCCTGCCGCTGGAAACCGTTCATGGCGCGTTCGATAGTCCGCTGACATTCGGTGCGGATCTCCGGCGACACGATGTCTTCCACCTGGATATCCTCGGTTCCTTCGACGTCAACGTAGACGCCGTTGACGTGCAAAAGCTGGAGCAGTTGGATACTGGTGGGCGAGAGTTGCGCGCCCTTGCGCAGCAGCAGCGCTTGATCCTGGCCGCGAATCTCTTTGGCGACCACCATTCCTTCTTCAAGTTCGGACGTGGGAATGAGTATCATATTCTCTTCCTGGCACGAATGCGACGACAACGCTCCCGAACAGAATCGCCGAGGGCGTCGTTCCCGCAGTCTGCGCGGGCGGGTATAGATATTGCAGGGAACCCTTCTTTATATTCCCGATTTGTCGAATAAACACGCACAAAAATTTACGACGGTTAAGCCGGACGCGCAGGGGATGCCTGCCGGCGTGCAGAACAGTACGCTCCTGAAGAGAAGAATATCCCATCCACCCTTGCGAGACCCCATGATGCCAACCTTATCCCATCCGCCGCAAGCGCGCGAACGCGCCTGCGACCTTCTGATTATCGGCGGCGGGACCGGCGCGTGCGCCGCCGCCCTTGCCGCCTGTCGCAACGGCCGGCAGGTGATCCTGACTGAAGAGACCGACTGGATCGGCGGCCAGTTGACCCAGCAAGCCGTGCCGCCGGATGAGCACCCCTGGATCGAGCAGTTCGGCGCGACGCGCTCCTACCGGGAGTTTCGCTATCGCGTGCGCGATTACTACCGCCGCTGCTACCCGCTTACCGGCGCGGCGATGACGGCCTGGAACCTCAATCCCGGCAACGGCCTGGTCTCGCGCCTCTGCTGCGAGCCGCGCGCCGCCCTGGCCGTCTTGCAGGAGATGCTTCAGCGGTTCCTCAGCAGTGGACACCTGACTCTGTTGCTGCATACCTGTGCAACAGCGGCGGAGACGGAGGGCGATTTTGTGCGGGCAGTGCAGGTACGAAACAGCCTCACCGGCGAGGAGACGGTTCTGCGCGCTCCCTTCGTCCTGGACGCTACGGAGCTGGGAGACTTGCTGCCGCTGACCGGCGCGGAGTTCGTCACCGGGGCCGAAGCGCAGGCGGAGACCGGCGAACCGCACGCTCCCTCGGAAGCGCAGCCCGGCAATCAGCAGGCGTTCACCTGCTGCTTCGCGATGGAGTACCGGGAGGGCGAAGAGCCTACGCTTTCCCAACCGGAAGAGTACGACTTCTGGCGCGGCTACGTGCCGGACATGACGCCCGCCTGGTCGGGGCCGCTCCTCTCGCTGACCACGTCCCACCCGATCACTCTGGAGCCGCGCACGCACGCCTTCGATCCCGTCCGTGAATCCGCCCGGCAGGCCGCCGGTCTCTGGCTCTACCGTCGGATACTGGACCGAGGCAACTGCCTGGAAGGCGCGTTTACAAGCGATCTGTGCCTGGTAAACTGGCCGCAGAACGACTACTGGCTGGGCAATCTCATTGGCGTCTCCGAGGAAGACGCTCAAAATCATATCCGCCGCGCCAAGCAACTCAGCCTGTCGCTGCTCTACTGGCTGCAAACGGAAGCGCCCCGCCCGGACGGCGGCACGGGCTGGAAGGGCCTGCGCCTACGACCGGATGCGGTCGGTACGGAGGATGGCCTTGCCAAATATCCGTATATTCGCGAATCGCGCCGCATCCGGGCGGAGTTTACCGTGCTGGAGCAACACGTCGGCACGGAAGCGAGGATGCAGGAGACCGGGCTGCCGCGCGAGGAGGTGCAGGCCGTGCCGTTCTTTGATTCGGTCGGCGTGGGCAGCTACCGCATCGACCTGCACCCCAGTACCGGCGGTGACAACTATATCGACGTGAGTTCCCTTCCGTTTCAGATACCACTGGGCGCGCTGATTCCCGTACGGATAGAGAATCTGCTGCCCGCCTGCAAGAACCTGGGCGTCACCCATATCACCAACGGCTGCTATCGGCTGCATCCGGTGGAGTGGAATATCGGCGAGGTGGCCGGGATGTTGGCAGCCTTCTGCCTGGAACGCAAGATAATGCCGCGCGCCGTCCGTAACGATGCCTCTGCCCTTCAGGAATTTCAGCAGTTCCTTACCGCGCAGGGCATCGAGATCGCGTGGCCGCGCCTGCGCCCGCTCTGAATCTTCCGGTACCAGGGTAATTCCGCCGCATCTGTAGTTCACGATATGGCCGTCAACCGAGTATAATATACTCACGTTACGCAGGCGAGCTTTCCATCGGTTGAGGCCCTCACCCCCGGCCCCTCTCCCACGCGGCGGGAGAGGGGAGCACCAGCGCCGGCATCGGTGTGCTTTAGCCTCTTTGTACGACAGCAGGCGGGGAACGGGACGGTGTGCCTCTGCTGCCTCGCCCGTGTTGTCGCCAGGGGCGGGGACCGGCGGGTGGCTTCTCCCCCTCATAATGGGAGGGAACCGCAATAGAGCCGCCTGTGTGGACGGCTGTGCCTGGGCGCGTATTTCAATGCTTTCATACTATATAGTCGCGGAGAGGCTGGCTTACGCATAGTTTGACGGAAAAAAGCCCAAAATTTGTGAAATATTTTTTGGCAGGCACGGTTCCCCAGCTTGGCCGGGAGGAGGCGCTCTCGACAGGCGCACCTTCCTTCGTCCGGCGGTTCCCCGCGGAGGGCGTGACGGCGGAAAGGGAGGGGCGAACACGCTTGCCGCCACACGTGAACAGCAGGAGCCGACCGAATTGGCTCACCTGCGCCTCGACTCGGTTGCCGGCGCGTTCGCAGGGGAGGGCGCGCGGGCCGTTGCCGACGCGCTCGGTCCTCTGCGCCGGTTCCAGACCGATAGCAGCCCTGCTTTCCCGGAACCGCAGATGGGGAAGACGAAGTCCAGAGCGAAACTGTTCGGCTGCGTACGACGAGTAATATAAACAACTATGGACATCAATAGTCAGGCAAATCTTGGTTTCGAAGAGAAGCTCTTCAAAGCGGCGGACAAGCTCCGCAAGAACATGGACGCTGCCGAGTACAAACAGTGTGTCTCTGGTTCCTTGCCCGGGACAAAGCCGCGAGGGGTTTTCGGAACCGCACGGGAGAAACGCTTTTCATCAACGCGGGCAAGCCTGGTTATCTGGAAGACCGAACGCACCGGTTCCTCACCGAGGCAGAAATCGCAAGGATCACCGATTGCTATTACCGCCGGCACGGGACATTAGCGGGCGCTTACGCGGACGTGGCAGGCTTCTGCAAGTCGGTCACTACAGCGGAGATCACTAAAAGTGATTTTGTTCTCACGCCCGGACGCTACGTCGGTTCTGAAACGGTCGAAGACGACGGCGAGCCGTTCGCGGAAAAGATGGCCCGCCTTACCGCTGCGTTAGAGGCGCAGTTCGCGGAGTCGGCTCGCCTGGAAGCCGCGATTCGTGACAATCTCAGGAGGCTGCGTTATGGCGAATGACCTATTGCCGCCGGACTATCCCGATTTCCTGTCGAAACTGAAGGAACGCATTCGCGGCGCACAGGTGCGCGCCGCCCTCGCGGTCAACCGCGAACTTGTCTTGCTTTACCGGCAGATCTGGCGTGATATTCTGGCGCGGCAGCAAAATGCCGGCTGGGGCGGAAAGGTCATAGACCGCCTCGCTCGCGACTTAAAGTCGGCCTTTCCGGAAATGCAGGGGCTTTCACGCACCAATCTGCTGTATATGCGCGCGTTCGCGGAGGCGTGGCCGGATGAGACAATAGTCCAACAGGTTGTTGGACAAATTCCCTGGGGGCATAACGTGCGCCTGCTCGATAAATTATCGGACCGGGAGGCGCGGCTCTGGTACGCGGAAAAGACGATAGCGCAGGGCTGGAGCCGGGCAATCCTGGAACACCATGAAAACGACGCGCCGACTATCGGCATCATCCTCTGCAAAACCAAGAACGAAACCATCGCCGAATACGCCTTACGCGATATGAGCAAGCCCATCGGTGTGGCGGCGCACCTGACGGCCGAGTTGACTCGTTCCCTGCCCGCCGACTTGCAGAGCGACCTGCCGACCATCGCAGAATTGGAAGCCCAGGCGACTGCCGTTCCCTTCCCTGCAAACCTTCCATAACTTCCAAGAGCCATCTAATTATGAGTTCCAATCTCCTACGCCAATGGATAGAAGCAGGTGGATTAGTGCCCAAGCATTGGGGCTTTTCTGCCATCGGAAGCTTACTTCTTTCACCCAAAAGTATAACAGTTGGAGTCATGTACCCTGGGAAGCACACCGAGGGCGGAATTCCATTAATCAGGGTATCAGATTAGTCGAGGTCATGGGTGACGAGAAGCTGGTCCTGATTGCGCGGGAATTACTTTCTGTTGTCCGAACGAACGCGACGCTTGACCGGCACGTTCGAGAAAGCGTCCGCGCAAACCTGCGGCGTCTGATTAAGCGGATTTTGCGAAAGTATGGGTATCCGCCGAACCTGGAAGAAAAGGCCATGCAGTTCGTGATTGAACAGGCTGAAGTCATCTGCCGGGAAGTTTAAAGTAGGACGCCGGCGTTTGTTCCGAGAAGGGAAAGGCGGACATGCAGAGAGATGAGATAAGTCGCGGTGTCGTCCCGGTCTTCCTCATGACGGCGCTGATTTTCGGGATGTGGTCGAGGCCGGCGCGTGCCGACGAAGGGCTGGACCTGACCCATGCGACGGTGGTCGTACGCAGTGCGGCAGTCGCGCCGCCGGTAGAGCAGACTGCCGCGACGGTACTGACGGAGGAAGCAGAGAAGCGTTCCGGCGTGAAGTGGCGCACCGGAACCGGTTGGCCGACGGCGGGTTGGACGGTGGCCGTCCTCTCCGGCAAAGACGCCGCGCTTGCGGGCATCCCCGTGCCGGCAAGCGTTCGCATCAACCGGGCCGAGGGCTACGGTATCGCGACGGACACCTCGCGCCCGAACCGACCGGTGCTCTGGATCGTGGGGGCCGACCCGCGCGGCGCGTTGTTCGGGGTCGGCCGCGTCCTGCGGAACCTCGAATGCCGGCGGGGCAGCGTGCGGCTGCCTGCGCCTCTCAACCTCACCTCCGCTCCCGACTATCCGATCCGGGGCCACCAACTGGGCTACCGCGCACAGGCCAACTCCTACGACGCCTGGTCCCCTGCGCAGTTCGATCAGTACATCCGCGAACTCGCGCTTTTCGGCACCAACAGCATCGAGGGTATCCCCTTTCAGGACACGCGCCCGACCGTCAACAGCTACCCCCGCCGCAAGATGAACAGCGACCTCAGCCGTATCTGTCAACGTTACGGCCAGGACTACTGGGTCTGGGTTCCGGCCGACTTCGACCTCAAGAACGCCGACCTCCGGGAGAAAGCGCTCCGAGAACACGAAACGCTTTTCCGGGACTGCCCGACCCTGACCGGCATCTTCGTCGCCGGCGGCGATCCGGGCGACAATCCGCCGGAGCTTGTCATCCCCTATCTCGCGGACCTGGCCCGGCTGCTGACCCGCACGCATCCCCACGCCCGGATATGGCTGTCGATGCAGGGCTATAGCGGTTCCGAGCAGGATTTCGTCTACCGATGGATCGAGAAGGAGAAGCCTTCCTGGCTGGGCGGACTGGTTGCCGGCCCGTCCAGCCCCCCGCTTCCCGCCCTGCGCGCCCGGCTGCCCCGGTCGTATGCGCTGCGCGACTATCCTGACATCACCCACAGCGTGCGCTGTCAGTTTCCCGTTCCCTGGTGGGATCCCGCCTACGCCTTCACCCTGGGCCGCGAGTGCGTCAACCCGCGCCCGCTCTTCTTCGCGCGCATCCTGCACGATACCGCACCCTATACGGACGGCTTTATCAGCTACTCGGACGGCATTCACGACGACGTGAACAAGATCGTCTGGAGCGCGCTGGCCTGGGATCGAAATGCAGACCTGAACACGGTGCTGACGGAGTATTGCCGTGTGTTCTTCGGGCCGGATGTCGCCGAGGCTGCCGCCGCTGGGGTATTGGCTCTCGAACGCGATTGGGACGGCCCGCTGGAGACAAACGGCGGGGTCGAGGCGACGTTCGCGCTCTGGCATGGACTTGAGGAGCAGGCTCCAGGCTTGAAGTCCGACTGGCGTTGGCAGATGTGCCTGCTCCGCGCCTACTATGATCTCTATACGCGGCGGCGGCTTCTCTATGAATCCGGCCTGGAAGCGGAGGCCAACGCGGTTATGCTCGCCGCCCGCAGCACAGGCTCCGAGAAGGCTATCGACCAGGCGCTCGCGATCCTCAAGCGGGCGGAGACCGCTCCGGTCCGGCAGGACCTTGCCTCTCGTATTGCTCAACTCTGCGACGACCTGTACCGCTCTATCGGCTTGCAGTCGAGCGTGACGAAGTATCGGGCCTGCGGCCTGGAGCGCGGCGCGGTGCTCGACTTCGTGAACTATCCGCTCAACAACCGCTGGTGGCTTGAGGACGAACTGGCGAAAGTGCGCAAGAGGAATACCGAAGAGGAGAAGATTGCGCGCCTGGAAACGCTCGCCCGATGGGAGCATCCCGGTCCCGGCAGCTTCTACGACGACATCGGCAACGTCGCCAAATCGCCGCACGAAGTTCGCGACGAGAAGCCGGCGGCTCCGCTGCTGGATATGGACCACATGGCGCTGCCCGGCATGATGTTCTGGGTCGGCGATAATCCCCTGGCGCGTTCCCGGCAGGCGTGGTTCAGCGATGAAGGCTGGCCGACGGCCTTGAAGTACACGGCGCTCGATCCCCAGGCCGATTACGTCGTGCGGACGACCGGCTGCGGCGACTGTTTCCTGCGCGTCAACGGTGTGCGCCTTACGCCGACCCTCGACGGCAGGCAGGTCGGCGAGATCAAGGAGTTTCCCGTGCCGCGCGGCCTTATCCGCGACGGCACGATCACGGTGACATTCGATCCCACGTTCGAACCGCACCTCAACTGGCGCGTGCAGTCGCGGCTGACCGAGATATGGCTCATCAAGAAGTAGCGCGAGGACGGCCGGCGAAAACCTACCGGTGCGGCTCCGCCTGGGCGGTCAGCCAGAAGAGGCGCGCTGTACCGGCGTTCGCCAGCAGCGTCTTGACGAGGGGCCGCTCGGCGACGGGCGTGTCGTCATAGCGATGTTCTTTGGAACGCTCGGACTCGTCCGGTTCCAGGGGATTATCCTGGCCGGTCAGTCGGCGCCAAGACTCCCACTGCGCCGTGCCGATGCGCCACAAGCGCCAGTTCCGCCAGTACAGGCCGTCGGTCGGATCGCGTAGGTACTGGTAAGCGTAGTTCGCATTGCGCCGCACTTCCGCCCGCAGCGTCTCGTCGCCCGTGACCCGGTACAGCGCCAGCAGCCCTTCGGCGAGATGGTGAACGAAGAAGCCGGAGTCGTACCAGAATCGGCGATTAGGGTCGCGTACGAGGCCGTCGTAGAGCGGTTTCGTGCGGTCCATCGCGGCGCGGGCGAGCCTCTGCGCCGCCTCCAGGGCCGCCTTGTCGCCGGTCAGCCGATGATACTCGACGTAAGCGCGGATGGGCACGCCGGTATTGTAGGACCATTTCGTCGGCATCACGGTCCAGTCGGGCGCGTGCAGGCCGTCCCGGATCAGGCCGTCGGTGTCGCGCAGGCGGCGGACGATCCAGTCCAGCGCGGCCCGTGTCCAGCGCAGGTTGGCCTGCCGATTCACGCCGATGCGCGCCAGGCTGACGGCGGCCAGCGCCGCGCCGGACGTGGAGCAGGCATTGTGATCCCCGATGCCCGGCTTGTCGGGATCGGTTCCCCATCGCTGCCCGCCCGGCGTGCCGGAAGCGTCCCAGCTTTCCAGCACATTGGGATCCTAAGCTTAGAATTCCACGTGGACAAGTTGTCGCG
>JADMIO011201706.1_pt1 | contig 46646 bp, 39 predicted proteins | sample 8958161 | NCBI WGS metagenome assembly JADMIO01 (sample SAMN16585339, study PRJNA669376) | soil metagenome | isolation source: Crop rotation soil | place: USA: Cullars Rotation, Alabama | collected 2011
GACAACTTGTCCACGTGGAATTCTAAGCTTAGGATCCCAATGTGCTGGAAAGTGGTTGACGGTGCCGGCGAGGTAGATGGGGGACTGCTCGCTGGCGCGCTTGGCCTTGTCCTCGACGACGATGATGTAGCCCTGGTCGAGCGATTCGGGCTGGACGAGCTTCGGCCCGGGCTGCGCGACGGTCGGACGTGCGGAGGCTGGCACGCTCAGCGAGCCCGCGGGCTCGGACGCGGGTGAGCCGGGCGTGCCGCGCGGCGCGGACGACTCCCGGTGCGCATGGCCCGCCGCGGAACCCGCGCTCCCGATCGGCGGGAGCGTCGTGGGCGCTCGGATCGCCCACATGAGCACCGCGACGAACACCGCGGGCATGAGGATGAACGCCGTGAGCGCGAGGTTGCGGACGATTCGGTTCACGGGAAGTGCGGCGTCGGCCACGCGCGGCTCCGGAAGTGGTGCTGAGAAACGCGAGCGCAATGGTACAGCGGTTCATAGAGCGCGACGTGCGCGCCGGCGCCGTGCCGGCCGCTGCGCACCCGGAGCGTCCTGTGAATCGGGCACGCCCGACTTGTTCGCACCTGCGGTGCGAACGCGCTGGGCGTGCCACCCTTCGCGGGTGCCGTTCACTGCGCGCGTGCGGTTTGCTTCGCGCGCGGTTTACTTTGCGCGCGAGAAGAGCTCGGCGACCTTCGGCCAGTTCACCACGTTCCACCACCCGGTGATGTAGTCCGGCCGGCGGTTCTGGTACTTCAGGTAATACGCGTGTTCCCAGACGTCGAGGCCGAGGATCGGCGTGCCGTCGCACCCCGCGATCGCCTTGCCCATGAGGGGCGAGTCCTGGTTCGGCGTCGAGCAGATCGCCACGGACTTCCCGGGCATCACGCACAGCCACGCCCAGCCGGAGCCGAAGCGCGTCGTCGCGGCCTTGGCGAATTCTTCCTTGAAGTGGTCAAAGGTCCCCCAGTTCTTGGTGATCGCCGCGGCGAGATCGCCGGTCGGCGCTCCGCCGCCACCCTTGCCCGCGGGGGCAAGGAGTTGCCAGAAGAGCGAGTGGTTGACGTGCCCGCCGGCGTTGTTGCGCACGGCGCCGCGCTTGTCCTCGGGGATCTCGGAGAGCTTGCGGACCAGTTCCTCGCCGCTCCACTCGGCGAAGGGCGTGCCCTCGAGGGCCTTGTTGGCGTTGGTCACGTAGGCGTTGTGGTGCTTGCCATGGTGGATTTCCATGGTCTTGGCATCAATGTGCGGCTCGAGGGCATCAAAGGCATAGGGGAGCGGGGGCAGCGTGAGGGGCATCGATAACCTCCTTCATACCCGAACTTATACCTACTTGTGGATGGGCACGGCAAAAACAAGTGGCCCGCTTGAGCACGGCGCCCAGACCTGATATCTTGGCCCTCGCGCGGCTCTTCGGTGCGCGGCTCCGGGTTCTCGGTCATGACGACGGTATCCGGGAGGCGATGGGGGGTCAATTCCCGGAAACTTCGGAACTGGCGGTGACGGGGTTTCGAAACGATCGCCCCCTGCGCTCTGGTTGGGAGCGATTTGAGGTCTTTGCGGGAGACGGAAGACGAAACAAACGGCATCGAAGAACGTATGAAAAGGGAGTAAGGACCGGCGAATCGGGGGAGGACGACCCTGAGCTGCGGCAGACCGCGGGATGATGCGGGCGAAGTCTTCGGAGCAGTGCGCCGGACGGCTGGTGGAGAAGGGGAATGACGGAAGGCCCGGATCCTCGTGGCTCCGGGTGGGTTTCGTGTTGGCTCGGTGCTCCGGGCCGGGTGAATTGAGGCTGGGCGAACGGCCGCAGTGCGAACAGCGGCCGGCAGGGGCAAGGCAGGTACTGGGATGCAGCAGGACGGCAAGCGAACTCTGACCCCGCTGGAGCAGGTGCGGCGACGCCACCGCGTCGCTGTCGCCGCCGGCCCGGTCACTGAAGGCGGCAAGACGCCGGCCAAGGCCGCGAAGGCGAGCGGCAAGACGGCCTCGAAGGCGACGGTGCGCAAGCGCCTGAGCCCCGAGGACGAACTCATCCTCAACCAGCTCATGGAGTCCGAGCAGGACTTCATCGACAGCCCCGCCTTCTACGAGAAGGACGCGGAGCGGAAGATCTACGAGGAGGTCGAGCATCCTCCCAAGCCGGACACCACCTGGTATCACCCGGTGATGGACGATCTGTCGGCTTCGCGCTCGCGCACGGTCAAGAGCGCGCAGCAGGTGATCCTGACCGGGGCGCAGGAGAAGATCCTCTTCCACCAGTTCAACTACGCGCGCTACCGGGTGTGGAAGCTCCAGCAGGAGGTGTGGGAGACCGCCGCCAAGCAGCCGACCGCCGACCAGTCGGAGGAGGTCCTCCGCTGGCACCGCGTGGCCGCGCGCATCCGCGAGCAGATCGCCGAGACCAACCTGGCGCTGGTCTTGGCGATGGCCAAGCGCACGCGCATGAGCGAGGTGGACTTCGCCGACCTGGTCAGCGAGGGCAACATGGCTCTCCTGCGCGCGGTCGACAAGTTCGATGCCGGGCGCGGGTACAAGTTCTCGACCTACGCCTGCCGCGCGATCCTCAAGGCGTTCAGCCGCCAGGGGATGAAGCTCAGCAAGTACCGCCAGCGCTTCCCCACCGACTTCGACCCCAAGCTCGAGCGGAGCAATTTCCTCGAGACCAAGCGGTCGACGTTCGAGAAGGACGCGGCCGAAGAGGTCAAGCGGATCGTGCTCGAGAACCGCGCCGAGCTCACGGACGTCGAGCGGACGGTGATCGAGCACCGCTTCGGCCTCGAGAGCGGTACCGACGAGAAGCCCATGACCCTCGAGCAGGTCGGGCAGATCATCGGCGTCACCAAGGAGCGCGTGCGGCAGATCCAGAACAAGGCTATGGAGAAGATCCGGCTCTCTCTGGAGTCCAATTTCCTGGGCGCCAAGCTCGAGGAAGAGCCGGTGCCGCCGGGCGCGCCGCCCGCCGAGGGCGCTGTTTCCGAGAACGGCACGGTCGCGCCGCAGCCCCAGATGGTGCCGACCGCTCCCGTGGCAACGCTGAACTGAGACGTACCGACCTCGTCAACCACAGGCCCGATCCCGCGCGGGGTCGGGCCTTTTTCGTTGGCGCCGCGCGGCGGTTCAGCCCAGCGGCGCGCCGATCGGCATGCCGAGAATGGTGCGGCGCGGACGGGCCTTGAGCTCGGGGAAGGGGTGCGCGTAGCGGCTTGAGACGCGGATCAGGTCCTGCACGCGGTGCCAGAATCCGTAGTTCTCTTCGATGACCGTCTCGACCGGCGCCCCCGAGGCGGGGCGCGTGAACATCGAGAAGCAGTCGATCAGGTGATCGGAGCCCCAGGGGACGAGCTCTTGGTAGTTGCACGCCAGGCCCGCCGCGGCGCAGTCCTCGCGGAACGCGCGGGCGGTCATCGTCTTGCCGCGCCAGTGCACGTTCTCGAGCGTCGCGCTCCCCGTGGCGGGGTCGACAAACTCGCCGAAGTTGGAGTGGTGGATGAGCCCGACGGCGCCCGGGCGCATGACGCGGGCCAGTTCCCGCACGTACGCGCCCATCACGTCGCGCTCGCAGTGCACGAGCGAGTGCCAGCTGAAGACCAGGTCCACCGAGCCGTCCTCGACGCCGGGGAGGGACCGGCCGTCGTTGACGATGTACCGCATTCCGGCGGCGCCGAACTTGGCGCGGCAGGCGCTGATGCACGCGGGCGTCAGATCCACGAGCGTCATGCGCTGGCAGCGGGGACGCAGGCGCGCGGTCCACAGGCCGTGCCCCGGGCCGAGTTCGAGCGCGTGCTGCGCGGGAAGGAACGCCGCGATGCGCGGGAGGACAACTCCGTACCAGGCGTTATCAGGCCCGCCGTAGCCGGTTGTCCACTCCTCGCCCCCGCCCGCCCCGGCCGCGGGCTTCCACTCGTACCGGCTCCAGTATTCGCGGTTTTCCTCGACGGTGGGCAACGGAAAGCTCCTCGGGTGAGAGCATATGGCGCGAGCGCGCCGCGGACCCGCGGGCCGCGCGCCGGATCGTGACTTTCGAGCGCCCGGAACCCCGGGGCCCGCCGGCACGAATCTCAGGGTTGCCCCCGAGGACGGGGGCGCGATCCATTTTCGGTATCCGTGAGCGAGCGACCCGCCTTTCCGTGGCGGCGAAGGGAGAGTATTGTGTCAGTTGAAAGCACCATTCCCGCGGCGGCCCGGAACGGATCCGGAGCGCCGGGGCATCCCGAGCCTCGTGGGAGTTCGCCCCGCATGAGTGTTGACACCGAAGTCCACGGCGATGCGCAGCACGTCGGGCACGTCGCGCTGCCCACCCGCCGCAAGGGCGATCCCTTCGAGACGCGCTGGGGCAAGTTCCTGCAGGCGTGCATGAAGATCGAGGCCTCCGACCTCATCATGAAGGCGGACACCGCGCCGAAGCTCCGCGTGCGCGGTTCGCTCAAGCCGCTGGACACCGACCCGGTCACGGCCGACGAGTTCTGGGCGATCGCCAAGGCGATCCTGAGCGACGAGCAGATGGAAGATCTGCACAAGTTCGGCTCGGTGGACTTCGCGTACGACTTCGACGAGAACACGCGCTTCCGCGTCAACCTGTTCATGGCCAAGGGCAAGCTCTCGGTCGCGGCGCGGTTGATCACGAGCAAGATCCGCCGCTTCGAGGAGCTCTACCTCCCCGACTCGATGGCCGAGATCGCGATGCAGCCCAACGGCATCGTGCTGCTCTCGGGCGTGACGGGGTCGGGCAAGTCGACGACGATCGCGGCGATGCTCGACTACGTGAACGAGCGCAAGCCGGTGCACATCGTGACGATCGAGGACCCGATCGAGTACCTCTTCAAGGACAAGAAGGCGACGGTCAACCAGCGCGAGATCGGGATCGACTGCCTGGATTTCAAGATCGCGCTGCGCGCCCTGGTGCGCGAGAACCCCGACGTGGTGCTGGTGGGCGAGATGCGCGACAACGAGACCTTCGAGGCCGCGCTGCACGCCGCCGAGACCGGCCACCTGGTGTACGGGACGATCCACGCCTCGTCGGCGACGCAGACGTTCAGCCGAATCTACGGCCTCTTCGAGCAGGAGGAGGTCGAGCAGGTGCGCAAGATCCTGGCGTACCAGATGCGCGCGTTCGTGTACCAGAAGCTGCTCCCGACGCTGCACGCGAACATCCCGCGCATCCCGGGGCTCGAGATCCTGATCAACAACACCGTCGTACGCAAGTTCATCCTCGAGTCGCGCGAGGGCGAGCTGCGCGAGTACCTCAAGAGCATCGAGGCCAAGCAGTCGGGGATGATCGACTTCAACGCCAGCCTGGTGAAGCTGGTCGAGGAGGAGTACATCTCGCTTCGTGTCGCCGAGGAATCCTCGCCCAACGTGGACGAGTTCCGCATGATGCTCAAGAAGCTCGGCTGATTCTCCAAGCATCCCGGGCGGGGCCTTCGGGGCCCCGCTCTCGTTTTTGCCTCTCACAACCGCCCGCCCTCCCAGGTCGCGGGGCCCGGCGGCCCGCCCCGCGGGACCGGCAGCTTGGTACGATTCGCGTCACCGCCCTCTCCGCGTCGGGCGGGTCCTCTCACTCTCCGAGGTACAGACGAGTGTCAACGCCCGACTTGTTCCCGCACGCCGGCCCCACGACGCTGCTGGCCGCCGCGCTCACGCTCGTGAGCTGGTGGAAGCCGCTCGTCCTGCTCCTGCCCGTCATCCCGTGGGCGTGGCTGGTCTCGCACATCTTCGACAAGCACGCCGCGCGCTTCTACATGCCGCGCGAGAAGTGGAACGTCGGGCACCTGGCGGTCGGAACGATCGCGGTGCTCGCGGCGTTCCTGATGCCGGTCCCCGGCGACGCGGGGTTCTGGGCGGGGCTGGGGGCGATGATCGTCATCCTCGGCGCCGATATTGGCGTCTTCGTGTACGTCGCGAACCACGACGACAACGTCCCGGAGCAGCACCGGCTCACGCTCGATTTCTCGAAGTACACCGAGGCCCGCCAGGCCAAGGCCGCGGCGAAGAAGCAGGGCAAGGTCGAGCTGGTGGTCAAGCAGCCCGACAAGGTCACGGTGGCGCCGCCGGCCAACGACGCGCCGGACTTCGAGGTGCGCGTGGCCGCCGAAGCGCTGGTGATCCGGGCGCTGGACTCGCGCGCGTCGCAGGTGGAACTGGGACCGACGGGCGCGAAGGACGGCGCGTACGGCGCCGTGATGATCATCGACGGAGTGGCGCAGCGCGGCGACTCGATGCCGCCGGCCAACGCCGCGAAGATCATCGATTTCTGGAAGGGCGCCGCCAAGCTCGACCTCAACGACCGGCGCAAGAAGCAGCAGGACGACTGCTCGATCGAACGCAACAGCAAGCCGACGAAGCTGCGCGTCTCGTCGATCGGCTCGGCGGCGGGGCAGAAGCTCACGCTCCTGTTCAACCCCGAGCAGGCGGTGCGCCGCAAGCCCGAGGACCTTGGCCTGCTCGAGAGCCAGCTGAGCGAGCTGCGCACGATCACGTCCACGACCGAGGGTGTGGTGCTCCTGGGCGGGCAGCCCGACGGCGGGCGCACGACGACGCTGTACAGCGTGGTGAAGCTCCACGACGCGTACACGCAGAACATTCAGACCGTCGAGCTCGAACCGCAGGATGCGCTCGAGGGCATCCGGCAGAACAAGTGGGACCCGCAGGCCGAGGGCCCCGATTTCAGCACTCTGACGCGCTCGATCCTGCGCCGCGACCCCGACATCGTCGCGCTGGCCGAGCTCCCCGACCAGGCGACCGCCAAGGAGATCGTCCGCGCCGACCACTCGCGCACCCGCTGCTACATCGCCCTGCGCGCCGACAACGCCCTGCAGACGCTGGTGACCTGGGTCAAGATCGTCGGCGAGCCGGGGCCGGCCGCCGACTGCCTGCGCGGCGTGGTGGCGCACCGCCTGATCCGCAAGCTGTGCACCAACTGCCGCGTGCCCTACGTCCCCAGCCCCGACATGCTCAAGAAGCTCGGCCTGCCCGCGGACAAGGTGAAGCAGCTCTTCAAGAAGGGCGGGCAGGTCATCATCAAGAAGGACCCCGAGACGTGCCCCGTCTGCCAGGGCCTCGGGTACGTCGGGCTCGACGGGCTCTACGAGGTGTACGCGATCGGCGAGGCCGAGCGCGAGCTGATCAAGGCCGGCAACATCAACGGGCTCAAGGCCGAGCTGCGGAAGAAGCAGCTCCCCACGATCGCGCAGGTGGCTCTCCGCAAGGCCGTGGACGGGACAACGAGCGTCGAAGAGGTCGGGCGAGTCACGGCCGAGGGCCAGCCCCCTGCCGCGGCGGGCGGGGCCAAGCCGCCGGGGGGGAGACCTCCCGCGGCGCCCGGAGCGCCCGGGCAGGGCGCGCCGAGCGGGGGAAAGCCCGCTCCCAGCGCTCCGGCGCCGGGCGGAAAGCCGCCCGCACCCAGCCCCAAGGCCGCGGCGAGCGGTCCCAAGGCCCCGACCGCGGGGTAATTGCGAGGTTTCCGTGCCGTCCCGTGCAACCGCGGCGGCGTTGAGCGGTATTCGGGGGTGGGTGGTCCGGCCACGGGGCCGTGCTGGAGATCGGACGCATGTCCCTGAGCATCATCTGCATCGTGATCATCGGCGGCATGGGCTGGGTGTGGCTGTCGCGCGGGTTCTACTCGGCGCTGCTGAACCTCGTGTGCGTGCTCATCGCCGGGGCGGTCGCCTTCGGCCTGTGGGAGACCATCGCGTACGCGCTCCTCGAGAAGGGCCAGAGCGGCGACTTCATGACCAGCAGCGCATGGGCGATCGGGCTGGCGCTGCCGTTCGCGGGGACGCTCGCGGTGCTGCGCGTGATCACCGACAAGACGCTGCGCGCCAACGTGAAGGTGCCCGACGCGGTGAACTATATCGGCGGCGCCGCGTGCGGCGCGGTCGCGGGGGTCATCACGTCCGGCGTCCTCATCCTCAGCCTCGGCATGCTCCGCATCGACACGCAGCTCATGGGCTACCAGGCGATGGACTACGGCCCGGGCTCGGGCCTCAAGCGCGAGAACAGCCTGCTGGTCCCCGTGGACAAGATCGTCGTCCGCCTCTACGGGCACATGTCGAGGAACGCGCTGGCCACCGACACGCCCCTGGCGCTGTGGCAGCCCAACCTCGAGGACGTGCCCAACGTGCAGCGGATCAACTTCGGCGAGGGCGCTTCGCGCAACACGATCAAGCCCGACGAGTGCCGCGTGATCGGGCGCTACACCGTGGGCGGCGAGAACGCGCGCCTGAACTCCCTGCTCACCGACTCGTTCGCCCAGGGCGCGCAGCAGGTGGCGGACCTGAACGGCGAGTCCTACCCGGCCGACTCGCGCCTCGAGGGCGTGGTGGTGAACTTCACGTCGGGGGCGAAGGAAAAGAACGGGCAGGTGATCATCGGGCCCGGGCAGGTGCGGATGCTCGCGCTCAAGGAAGACGGGACCGAGTCGATGCCGCTGCACCCGATCGCGGTCGTGTCGCGCACCGACAACCCGGCCAAGAAGAACTACGCCCGCTTCCGCTTCGATGCCCGCGAGCTCTACATCCCCTCCGTCGGCGGCGACGCCAACACGACCATGGCGTTCGAGTTCGTCGTCCCCAGGGGCTACAGGCCCGCGGCGATCTACCTCAAGAGCACGCGCTACGACATCCCCGGGGGCAAGGCCGAGGTGTACGACTCGCCCGCCAGCCGCGACGCCGCGGTCAAGAGCGGAGCGCTGGTCCGCGAGCGCGTGGACGACTGGAGCCCGACCGAGCGCAAGGTTGAGACCGGCGGCCAGCAGGCAGCGCCGGGGTCGGCGGAATACTGGGGCGTCTCGCTCACCGACGCCGTGCCCGAGGGCTCGCTGATCCAGGACGGCACGCAAGGGCCGGACCTCGAGATCTCCGACCGCAAGATCGTGAACGGGTCGGGGCGCTACGAGGCCAAGCTGGTCAAGAACATCCGCGATGTGCCGCGCGAGCTGCAGTGCAACCGCTTCCGCGTTCCCGACACCACCGTCATGGTTCAGGTGAACGTGGCCAAGGGGAGGCGTCTGAGCTTCCTGGGCAAGTCGATCGACTCGGCGGAGCGCATCCTGCCGCCCCAGCTGGTCTCGACCGACGGGCAGGTCTTCGAGGCCGTCGGCTACTACTACGAGGACGAGACCAAGGTTTCGCTGCGGTACACGATCGGCGAGCCGATCCGCGGCCTGGCCGAGCTCGACCGCGACGGCGTCGCCCCGACCATCAGCCGCGCCGACCAGAAGCTCATCCTGCTCTTCACGCCCAGCAAGGGCGTCGAGATCAAGAGCTTCAACCTGGGCGGGAAGGTGCTGCAGGAATTCGAGCGGCCGATCAAGACCAGCAATCAGTGACGGCCGCGGGCGCGAGTGCAACCCCGCGCGCCGGGACCGGTACTACACCGACGACTGGGGCAGCCTTTCTTCGCGGAGGTCGTCGCTGATGCTGCGCATCCTGTCCGTGATGGTTGGATGTGCGCTGGTGTTGTGGTCGTCATGGGTGGGCGCCTGCGAGCGCCGCCGGCCGCAAGCAGCGCCGCCGGTGAGTTCGGAGGAGAAAGGCCCGGGCGAGGCGCTCGCGAAGTCGCCACCCCCCGTGGAGGGAACACCGGTCGGACCGGAGGAATTCGCGCGATGGGGGATGGCGCTCACTGACGTGCTTCCCGCGAGCGCCGTGATTCAGGATGGGACGCAAGGACCTGATCTTGAGATCGAGGATCGCCGCGTCATCAACGGGACGGGCACGTGGACGCGCGACCAGGTCAAGGAAAGCCGGAACTTTGACCGCCGACTCCGCGTCGACCGCTGGCGCGCGCCCGAGGGGACGGTCCTGCTCCAGGTGGATGTGTCGAAGAAGCAGCGCCTGAGTTTTCTCGGAAAATCGATCGACTCGGCGGATCGGAAGCTGCCGCCGCAGCTCGTCTCGAGCGACGGGCAGGTCTTTGAGGCCGTCGGGTACTACTACGAGGATGATGCGAAGGTGGTGCTGCGCTACACCATCGCGCGAACGATCCGCTCGCTCAAGGAGCTCGACGAGGCCGGCGTTTCGCCGACGATCAGCCGGTCGGACCAGAAGCTCTTCCTGATCTTCGCCCCCAGCACGGGCGTGGAGATTCAGAGTTTCAATCTCGGCCCCAAGGTGGTCCAGATGTTCGAGCGGCCGATCCGCACGAAGTGACAGCGCTCACCTGTCGCGTTTCTCGCGGCGCGGGCGCGGCAGGGGCATGTCGGGCTTGGTCGAGGCCTTCGAGAACGAGCCGCCCTTCTTCTCGGCGGGCTTGTCGTCGGACTTCTCGCCCTTCGCGCCCTTGTCGGCCTTGGCGCCCTTCTCGGGCTTCTCGCCCTTGTCGGCACGCTCGGGCTTGTCGGACTTCTCGCCCTTCTCGGGGCGCTCGCCCTTGGCCTTCTTCTCTTTCTTCTCGCCCTTGTCGCCCTTGTCGCCCTTGCCCGCGGGCTCGCCGCCCCCGGCCTCGGCGCCGGCTTCGGCGGTCTCCGCGCCCTTCTCGGCGCCGGGCGCCGGCGCGGCGTGCTCTTCGTGGTGGCGCTCGAGGTCGAGCTTGCGGTCGGCCTGCACGTGCACCTTGATCGTCGCGTCGAGGTCGCTGTCGAGCTTGATGTGCACGTCGTAGTTGTCGACGCGCTTCATCACCTGGTTGAGGCGCACGTCGCGCGGCTTGACCACGTGCCCCATCTCGTTGAGCGCGGTCGCGAGGTCCTGCTGCGTGATGCTCGCGTAGAGGTGGCCCTGGTCGTTGCAGGAGCGGATCAGCGTGACCTCGACGCCCTGGAGCTTGGCGCTGGTCGCCTCACGCTGCGTGCGCAGCTCGGAGAGCATCTTCTCGGCCTCGGCGCGCTTGGTCGCGAGGGCCTTGATCTTCTCCTCGCTGGGCTGGGTCGCCAGGCTGCGGGGCAGGAGGAAGTTGCGGGCGTAGCCGGTGCGGACGTTGACCACGTCCCCGACGATCCCGAGGCTCTCGACGTTGTCGGTGAGGAGGAGCTTGACGCTGCGGGCCATGGTGCTGTCCTTTCTGGCGCATCAGGCCTGAGGCCCGGGCCGGAGAGTTAGGAGCCGCGCCGTCACGTGCGGGGCGGCCCCAACGGGGTCGAGAGTATAGGCGTAACGATCCGTCGGTTCGTTCGCGGGCGGGGCTCGCTCAGAACGGAATGTCCTTGTCCTCGATCGTGTCCGGCGGGGCCCCGCCGGCGCTGACGGGCGCGCCGCGCGATGCCGGGCGCGAGCCCTCTCCGCCACCACCACCCCCACCGCCCCCACTACCGCCGCCGTCCTGCCGGCTGTCCACGAACTGGAAGGTTTCAACCACCACACGGAGCTTGGACTGCTTCTTGTGCGTTTCCTTGTCTTCCCAGGTGTCGAGCTTGAGGCGGCCCTCGATGAAGACGGGGCGGCCCTTCTTGAGGTACTGGCTCATCACCTCGCCGGTCCGGCCCCACGCCTCGCAATCGACGAACGTGACTTCCTCGCGTTTCTCGCCCTCGGGGGTCTTCCAGGTGCGGTTGACGGCGATGCCGAAGTTGGCCACGGCGTTGTTGCCCGCGGTGTGGCGCAGTTCGATGTCGCGCGTGAGATTCCCGAGCAGGATCACCTTGTTGAAGTTGCCGGCCATGTGCGAGCCTCCTGTGACGCGGGGATTTTGCGTGAAGGTCCCCGTGCGGTGTTCGATTCTATACCAAAACCCGAACGCGCACATTCCAAGACGTGGCAATGACTTGCGCAATGCCGATCGGACTCCGCGGCTCTGCGCGCGAGCGGCCACGGGCGTTCGCGCACGCCCGACTTGTTTGCCCCCGCGCGGGTGAACGCGCGGGGCGTGCCACCTCGCTCCGCCGTGCGCTCTCGATCCGCGCGCAGCGGCTTGATCAGGCCTCGGTCGGTGCGGGCGCTTCGGGCGCGGCGGCCACGGCGACCGCTCCGCTCGCCGCCGGCGCCGGCGTGGCGGGGCGTTCGGCGCGAAGCTTGATCTCGGTCTCGAGTTCCTTGCGCCCGTCGGTCACCTGCATCTCGTCCACGGTGAGGTGATCGGCGCGGAGGATCATCGAACGGATGATCTTTTCCGAGAGGTTGCAGTCGCGCTCGATGTGCGAGAGCTGGTCGTTGGGAGCCTGGAAATACACGAGCACGTAGAGCCCGCGCTTCTGGCCGCTGATCTCGTACGCCAGGCGCCGCTCGTCCCACTTGCGCATGGCGACGATCTCGGCGTGGGCGCGGGCGAGGATCTCCTTCACGTGCTCGACCGCGCTGCCGAGATCGGCGCCCGCGGCCTGGCCGAAGAGGAACATTCCTTCGTAGTGATACAGACGGGTGGTGGGAGGCATGGTTCTTCCTTTGGGAAACTGGTGTGCTGCGGGGAGCAGCGGATTTGTGATTGGTGACTGGTAAGCGGTGATGGGTGGAGATCAGGTCGCGGAGCCTGACGGCGGCTTGTCGGGCAGGTCCGGCGGTCTGGGCTTCTTAGGCCGGTTGGGATCGGGCGGCGGGGCATTAGCGAAGTTCATGGCCGCGTCGAGCCCCTTGGTCGCGAAGACCTCGCAGGTCTTCGCGGCCTTGTCGATCGCGGCGTCCATCAGGAGCGTTTCGTCAGCGGTGAAGCGGCTGAGGACGTAATCGGCCTGGTCCATGAACGGCGGCTTGTTGCCGACGCCCAGCCGCAGGCGCGGCCACTCGTCGCCGCCCAGGACGCGACGGATGTCCTCGAGCCCGTTGTGCCCCCCCGACCCGCCGCCGGGCCGGAGCCGCAGCGCGCCCACGGGCAGCGCGATGTCGTCGGTGATGACGAGCACGTCCTTCGTGGCGTCGGCCTTGTAGAAGTTCACCGCTTCTCCCACCGAGAACCCCGAGCGGTTCATGTAGGTGGTCGGCTTGACGAAGAGGCACTTCTCGTCGCCGCCCTCGGCGCGAACGGCGGCCTCGACCGTGATTGCGCTGAAGCGCCCCTTGGGGGTCTGCCCCTTGGCGTGGCGCTCCAGGGCGCGATCGATCACCATGAAACCCGCGTTGTGGCGGGTCCTGGCGTACTGCGGGTCGGGGTTGCCGAGGCCGACGAGAATCTTCATTGCTCCTGGAAGTGACGGAGTGACGGAGTGGCGGAGTGACGAAGTGGAATTACCACTTCGACCGCCCGCGCCATTGCCTTGCACTGCGTCACTTCGTCACTCCGTCACTGTGTCACTTCTTCCGCATCACTTCTTCTTGTCCCCGCCCTTGGCGGGCGCGGCGCCCGCGGCCGGCTTGGCGCCGGCGGCCGGGGCAGCGCCCTTGGCCGGTGCCGCGCCGGCGGCCGGCTTGGCGCCCGCGGCGGGCTTGGCTCCGGGTGCGGCGGCGGCGCCTTCCTCGCCCTCGGCGGGCTTCTTGGCGGTGAGGACCTCGGGCTCGCCGGGTGCGGCGTCGACCGTCGCGGCCTCTTCGAGCACGAGCTCCTGCTGGATCACGATCTGCGCGACCATCGCGTGCTTGTCGGTGATCATCTTCATGCCCGCGGTGGGCAGCTTGATGTTCGCGGCGGTGATCGCGTGCCCGACGTCGAGCTCGCCGATCTCGACCTCGAGGAAGTCGGGCAGCTCGGTCACCACACACTCGACCTCGACCTCCGAGACCGGGTGCATGAGGATCGCGCCGGCCTGCTTGAGCCCGATGGCCTCGCCGATCAGGTGCACGGGGACCTTGGTGCGGATGCGATCGGTCAGCGACACTCGCGCGAAGTCCGCGTGCACGATGTTCGAGCCCAGGTGGTCGAACTGCAGGTCCTTGAGCAGGACGTGCTGGTTCTCCATGACGCCCGGGAGCGAGAGGCGGAAGATCTTCTCGCCCTTGTGGATGTGGCGGCCGGCCTCCTTGGCATCCACCGTGACGGAGACGGGATCGCTGCCGCGTCCATAGACCACGGCCGGAAGGCCGCCGCCGGCGCGCACGCGGTTGTTGTAACGGGTGCCGATCTTCTCACGCTTGGCGGCCTGGAGTACGGGTGATTTCTCGTGCATGGCTTACCTCGATGGGGCTGAGTGCTGGGTGACTCGTGATTCGTGACTGGTGACTGTTGACTGGTGACTGGTGATCGGAGCCCGGCCGCCCGGTCGTGCGGCCCGGCGTCTATCTCTTGGTTCCTGCGGTGTCGCGGAAGAGGGCCGACACGGACTGGTTGTTGTGAATCCTGAAAATCGCTTCGCCGAGGAGCTTGCCGACGGAGAGCTCGACGAGCTTGTGACGGATCGGGTCGCAGCGCTCTTTGATCGGGATGGTGTCGCAGACCACGATCTTGCTGATGGGGCTTGCCGCGAGGCGCTCGACCGCGGGGCCGACGAGCACCGGGTGGGTCGCGGCGGCGATGATCTGCTTGGCGCCCTTGTCGGCCAGGAGCGCCGCGGCCTCGCAGACCGTGCCGCCGGTCGAGATCATGTCGTCGAACATCAGCACGGTCTTGCCCTCGACCGAGCCGATGAGGTTGCCGATCGTGACCTTCGAGCCCGAGACGCGGCGCTTGTTGATGATCGCCAGCTCGCCGCCCAGGAGGTTGGCGATGCTCTCGCTCACCTTGACGTTGCCGACGTCGGGGCTGACGACGCAGAGGTTGGGCATCCGCTCCCGCTCGCGCTTGAAATACTCGACGAAGACCGGCGTGGCGGAGAGGTGGTCGACGGGCAGGTCGAAGAAGCCCTGGATCTGCGCGGCGTGCAGGTCGAGCGCGAGCACGCGGTTGGCGCCCGCGGCGGTGATGAGGTTGGCGCACAGCTTGGCCGTGATCGGGACGCGCCCCTCGTCCTTGCGGTCCTGGCGCCCGTACCCGAAGTAGGGGATCACGACCGTCACACGCGCGGCGCTGGCGCGGCGCAGGCAGTCGATGTAGATCAGGAGCTCCATCAGGTTGTCGTTGACGGGCTCGCACGAGGAGAGGAGCACGTAGCAGTCGCGCCCGCGCACGTCCTCCTCGAGCTTGACGATGATCTCGCCGTCGGGGAAGACGGTGGTGCGGGCCTGGCCGAGGTCGATCTTGAGGTGCGCGCAGACCTTTTCGGCCAGCGCGTGCGAGTGCTTGCCGGCGAAGATCTGGAGCGAGTATCCGTTCTGGTTCACGCTCACGCGCCCCTCCCCCCCCTCTGGGCCCGCGACCGAAAGATCGAGTCCACCTTGGCCAGTTCCTCGAGCGTGTTGATCGAGAGCACGTCCTCCGGCGGCACGGCCGGGATCACCTCGACGCGCGCCCCCTCCTTGAGAAGCAGCTCCGGCACGTCGGTGATGTAGTACTCGTTGGAAACGGCGTTGCGGTTGACGCGCTTGAGCGTCTCGAAGAGCTTGCCCGTATCGAAGCAGTAGTAGCTGGGATTGACCTCGCGGATCGCACGCTGCTCGGGAGTCGCGTTCTTGTGCTCGACGATCGCGCGGAACCGGCCCTGCGCATCGCGGACGATGCGCCCGTAACCGGTCGGGTCGTCGATCACGCTGGTCGCGAGCGTGCACGCGGCCGGCGCAGAGCGGTGCGTATCGAGCATGGTGCGGAGCGTCGCCTCGCGGATGAGCGGACCGTCGCCGGCCAGGACGAAGACTTCGCCGGCCGCGCCGTTGAACATCGGCGCCGCCATCATCACCGCGTGCCCCGTGCCGAGCTGCTCTTCCTGCACGGCGAATTCGATGTTTTCGTAGCCCTTGAGGGCCTCGCGCACCAGTTCCTGCTTGTACCCCACCACCGCCACGATCCGCGAGCAGCCCGCCGCGCGGCAGGCGTCGACCACCGCACACACCATCGGTCGCCCGCCGATCGGGTGCACGACCTTGGGCAGGTCGGACTTCATCCGAGTGCCTTTTCCGGCGGCCAAGATGATCGCGGATGGCTTGTTCATGGGACGCAGAAGTTCGGGAGCGGCGGACGCGCGGCCATGCCATAAGCACGCCGCGGGATTCTCTCGGGTTCAACGGGGTGGTGGTCGGGCATCTCGCCAGCCACGAAGAAAGCTGGTCGACCAGGATTCGAACCTGGACTAACAGGACCAAAACCTGCTGTGCTACCGTTACACCATCGACCAGTGACAGTGGCGAGTGGTCTTCGAGGCCTCCGCTGCTGGGGTCGTTCCTGATCGAACGACCGGGACTCCGATCGGACACGCTCGTCGCGGTCCGATGGGTCGCCTCGCGCGAGTCCAGCGGTGCCGCGGCACGGGTGCTCCCGCGGTCATCCGCGAAAGCCGGAGCTGAACCTTCCTGTCTGCCGCAAGCGGCAAGGCCCATGGCCGCGCCTCGGTGGGTCCCGCTCCAAGGAGCGAGAAACCACACTTCCGTCGCGACCGGCTCCGAATCGAACGGGGAAGTTTAGCGGAGGGGGGGAGGGGGTCAAACGGGCGGGGCATGTCCGCACTCGGGGCAGGGAACCCCGGGCCCGAGGCCGCGCAGGTCGTACCCGCAGCAGCCGCAGAGCCCGCGTCGCCGGCGAAGTGCCGCACGCACGCTGCCGATGCCCGCACCGACGATCCAGAATGCCGCTCCCCAGGAGGCCGCGTCAGCCGCGAGCCACGGGACGTCCGGCCGAAGGGGGATATCGATCCACGACGGGGTCGCACGAGACACCGATCGAGTGGTCGCGAGCCAGGCGCTCGTGGTGGTCCCGGCCGAGTCCTCGAGCTTGTACCCCCACGCGCAGCGCCAGGGGAATCCCGACTCGAGGACGGACTCATTGAGAAACATCGCTCCGTCGGCGAAGTGTCGGTGCGGAACGCCGTCCTGGTCGTAGGCCAGTGACCGGACCACGCGACGCACATGCTCGGGAGTCTTGTCGCTCCTGGGAATGTTGCCCAGGTCCGCGAAGATCCGGAAGTATCTGGTCGTCCAGAATGTCCGGTAGCGATCGGAGCACTGTTCGGCGCTGCTGGTGCTCTCGAAGACCCGCGACGGAAGGAACGGCCCGCCGTACGCGAACGCCAAGGACACCAGGAGGCCCGCGCCCAGCAACGTGAGTATCCGTCCGATCGCACGACGAAGGGGTCGGCGCGTGCGTCCCATGGAGATCGAGTGTACTTGGCGCCGGGCGCGGAGACCGCGATTGCCCGGGGCACGCAGCACCCGGATACGATCTGTGTCACGGAGGATCTGCTTCATGAGCGGGGACCGCTGTGTTCTGTGGACGGCGCGCGGGATCACGCCCGACCCCGAGTTGCTCGGGGCGCTCGGGCGCAAGGGTCTCACCGTCGAGGCATGCTCGAGCCCGTTCGAGGCGCTCGCACGCCTGTGCCGCGTCGCGAAGGCGACGAGCGAAAGCGCTGCGGGGCGCGCGGCGGTGCTCCTGGCGTGCGACCCGGACAAGCTCGACAGGATCGGTGAAGTGGTGAAGCTCGCGGAGCGGTTTGCGCCGCGGGCCAAGGCGTGGGTCTTCGAATCGTCCACGCGCCGTCTGCGCGGCGCGACCACCGAGGACACGGCGCGATGGGAGACGAGCGTGGTGCGTGTGACCGTCGCGGCGCGCGGTGCGGCGGAACGCGCGGCGCCGGTTCGCGCGGCGATCGCCGGCTCCGGCCCCTCGGCGGGCCCCTCCCGCGCGTCCATGCCCGTCATCAAGAACGCGCCGCCCTCGCTCCGCCTGAGCGGGCGCGGCACCCTCCCGCCGGCACCGGACGATGGCGCCCCGACGACGCCCGATAAGGGCGCGCCCCCCGGTGCCGCACCCGGCTCGTCGCCGCGCCAACCGCCATCAAGCCAGCTCAGCGATGAAGAACTCGCGATGCTCCTTTCGCCGGACGACCCGGCGCGCGATGATTAGACCCGAGGGGGAGCTCGGCGCGCACCGAGCGGTCGCCGTTGACGTACCAGAGTGCGAAACACCGCAACCTCCATGGATGAACTCGCCCCCAAGCCCGATGTCCGCGTGATCCTCGCCGGGCGCACCGGCCTCGATGCGTCGCTGCGGCTCGATCCCGGCATCGAACTGCTGCGCGTGCGGACGGCGCTCGAGGCGATCGGTGAACTGTCGGACCCGATCGACGAGGCGTCTCCGGCCCGCGCTGTCATCATCGTGGGGGCCGACGCGGACCCCGGCGCGCACGTGAACGGGCACGGCGGATCTCGCGCGGAGTTCATCAAAGCGGCCCGCATCCTCGACGCGGGCGTGCGCATCCTGCGCGCCATGGAGCACGAAACGCCGGCCGACGACGCCGTATCCCGCGAGTACGACGGCGTGATCGACCCGGCCTCCTCGGCGTCCGCGATCTCCGCGCTCGTGCGGGGGCGGAGCACCGCCGACCGCGACGCGGCGTCGCCCACACCGCCGCACACGTCACCGCGCCCGCCGGGGCCGGCCGCACCAGCGCCGGCCGGCGCCGCGTCACGCCCGGACTTTGCCCCGCCTGGCCTCGAGCCGGCCGGGCTCGATCCGGCCGATGAGCCGGCGGTCGGGGCGGGCGGTCCGCTCCCGATGGCGCCAATGCTCGGCGACGGCTCGCTGCTCCGCATTCTGCTGCGCGGGGGTGACATCGGCACGCCGGCCGTCGCGCTCGTCCGCGCCCGCACCGCGGACGACGGTCTTGTCTTCATTCGCGCCGGCGAGTCGCTCCCCGCAAATTCATCGCCGGTGCCCGTCGCCTGCGACGGTGTGAACTACGGGCACCTCTGGTCCGCGCGCACGCTCCCCGAAGAGCTGCGTCTCCACGCCGAGTGGCTCGCGCTGTGGCTGCGCCTCGCCGACCAGCAGGCCCAGCTCCGGGAGGCGGCATTCACCGACTCCCTGACCGGCGCGTGGAACCGGCGGTACTTCGATCGCTATCTCACCGCCGCCATGGCGCGGGCCCGCGCCGCGCGCCAGCCCGTCACCGTCATGTGCTTCGACATCGACGACTTCAAGCGCTTCAACGACGCGTACGGGCACGCCGCGGCGGACGAGATCCTGATCGAGACCGTGCGCCTGCTGCGCAGCGTGATCCGCCCGTCGGACCGCGTGTGCCGCGTGGGCGGGGACGAGTTCGCCGTGATCTTCCACGAGCCCGGCGGGCCGCGCAAGCCCGGGAGCGCGCCGCCGACGACGGTCTTCGAGATCGCGCGGCGCTTCCAGGAGCAGATCTGCGAGAGCCGCTTCCCCAAGCTGGGCGTCGAGGCGCCGGGGACGCTGACGGTGTCGGGCGGCCTGGCAACGTTCCCGTGGGACGGGACAACGCCCGAAGAGCTCATCCGTCACGCCGACATGCTCGCGCTCGAGAGCAAGCGCTCGGGCAAGAACGCGATCGTCTTCGGGCCGCACGGCTCGGACACCTGACGCCTCGACCAACGCGCGCTCACCGGCCCGAGGGCGTCAGCTCGCGCACGAACGCGGAGAGCGCCGCGCTGAATTCCTCGGGGCACTCGACCATCGGTGCGTGCCCGCAGCGGTCGAACCAGACCAGGCGCGAGTCGCGGATAGTGCGGTGGAAGATCTCCGCCGCCTCGGGCGGCGTGACGACGTCCTCGCGCCCCCAGATCAAGAGCGTGGGGGTCGTGATCTCACTGATGCGTTCGCCGAGGTGATCGTTCCGCGCCGAGCGGGAGAGTCGGACCATCGCGCGGGCGCCCTCGCGGCGCGAGAGTTCGCGGTGCGCACGGTCGATGTCGGCGTCCTTGAGCTTGGCGCGGTCGAAGAACAGCTCGCCGATCTTGTCGGCCAGCCACTCCCGGGTGGGGTGGATCTGGACGCTCGTCACCATCGTCTTTTCGATGAGGCCCGACGACCCGGCGAGCACCAGCCCGCGCACCAGCCCGGGCCGGAACAGGGCCAGGCGCAGCGCAACGTGACCGCCGAAGGAGTTCCCCACCAGCACCGCCGGCTCGCCCACGTGCCGCTCGAGGAACTCGGCGGTCATCGCCTCGACGGCCTGGATGGAGCAGTCGTCGCCCGTCAACTCCAGGAGCGGGACCTCGAGCATGATGCAGCGGCAGCCGGCCCGCACGCGCTGGACGACCTCCTCCCAGTGCTCGTTCAGGCCGACGAGCCCGTGCAGGAAGACCACGGGGCAGCCCGTGCCGGAGTCGCTGACCTTGGCGACAACGGGCCCGCGCGCGCCGCGGAGACTGGCGGTGCTTCCGCCGGCGTCCGTGGTAGGGGCGAGGTTGGCACTGCGCGTGGTCTGGGTCATCCGTCTCCCGGCGCGTCGGGCACTGGAACGATCATAACGGCCCGGCGCGCCGGCGTCATTCGTGCGCAAAAGAACGGGCGCGAGGGGAGGGTTCGGCGTGCGGCACCCCTGGGGGCACGGGGGCCGTCGGGGCATTCGGCGGCGCCGCGCCGGGGACGAGCCTGCCGTCGTCGATGCGGACGACGCGGTCGGCGCGCCGGGCGGTCTCGGGGTCGTGCGTGACGACGACCAGGGTCTGGCGGTCGCGCGCGTGGAACTCGCCGAGCAGGTCGAGGATCGAATTGCCCGTGACCCGGTCCAGGTTGCCCGTGGGCTCGTCGGCCAGGAGCAGCGTCGGCCTATTGATCAGCGCCCGCGCGATCGCGACACGCTGGCGCTCGCCGCCCGAGAGTTCGACCGGGCGGTGCTTGAGGCGGTGGCCGAGGCCGACACCTTGCAGCAGCGACCGGGCGTGCGCGGTTGCCTTGGCGCGACTGGCCAGGTACCCGATCCCGTCGCGCGCCATTGCCGCGATCAGCACGTTCTCCATCACGTTCAGCTCGGGGAAGAGATGATACAGCTGGAAGATGAACCCGACCGAACGGGCCCGGTACGCGTTCAGCTCTCGCGCCGAAAGCTTCGCCAGCTCCCGCCCTTCGAACTGGATCGAGGAGGTTTTCCCCGCGCCGCGGTCGGGCCGGTCGAGCGCACCCAGCAGGTGGAGGAGCGTGGATTTGCCCGACCCCGAAGCGCCGAGCACCGCGAGGAACTCGCCGCGCCGCACCTCCAGCGACACCCCCTTCAGCACCGGCACCGCGACGCGCCCGAGCTTGTACGTCTTGTGCAGATCTCGGGCGGCGAGGATGGTGTCGGGTGAGGGCATCGAGGGAGTGCTGAGTGCTGAGTGCTGAGTGCTGAGTGCTATCCGATTTTCGCTTTGCGCTTTGCGCTTTTCGTTTTTCGTTTTTCGTTTTTCGTTTTCCGGCCCGCTCCGGACTACTCAAACCGCAGCGCCCTCACCGGGTCCATCCACGCCGCGCGGATCGCCGGGATAAGCGCCCCCAGCACGCTCGACACCAGCCCGCCCGCGAGCACGTACGCCGCCTTCTCCGGATCGACCTTGTTCGGAATCTCGCTGAAGTAGTAGATGCTCGGGTCCCAGATCATGATCCCCAGCGCCCGGCCCATCCACTCGTGGATCGGGTTGATGTTGGTCACGATCGTGTATGCCAGCCCGCCCCCGAGCACCGCGCCCACCACGCCGATCGCCAGGCCGTACGAGAGCCACACTCCCGCGACTCCCGCGCGCCCCGCGCCGATCGCCCGCAACGTCCCGATGTCCTTGGTCTTCTCGCTCACCATCGACCAGAAGATCGCGAGCACGAGGAACACCGCCGTGAGCGAGATAAAGCTGAAGAGGCTGAGCACCAGGCCGGTTTCTTTCTTCACCGCGGCGATGAACGTGCGGTTCTGATCCTCCCACGTCGAGACGAGGATCGAGGAGGCCTCGGGGACCGCGCCGGGGTGTTTCTGCGCGAATCGCGCATAGATCCCGCGGCACCGCGACGCGAACTCCCGCGCGCTCTCGCCCTCGAGCGTCGTCGCCCTGGCCCGCACCACCACGGCCGTCGCCCGTGCCGGGTCCTCGACCAGGTCCGTCGGGGTGACGATCTTCTCGACGCCGGTCGCCGGGTCCCGCACGATCTGCACCGATCCGGAGCCGGGCTTGACCCGCTGGCCGACGTTCATCTTCATCAGCGACTGCAGCGCGTCGAAGTTCAACAAGACGGTGCGGTGGTCGGCCTCGTAGAGCCCCGAGTGAAACTCGTTGGCGACGGGGAACGTCCGCGACTCCATGCCCAGGACGCCGCCACGCGAGTCTTGCGGGAAGACGCTGACCGTCACGCTCCCGTTGACGGGCATGAACGTGAGCAGCGACTCGACGGAGCCGTCGGCGCCGAACTTGGGCTTGATGAGCGGGTCGAAAAACCCCTGCGGACGCCGGGCGTTGAAGCCGCTGACTTCGATGCCCAGCACCACCGCCGGACGCTCGGCGCTCCCTTCGCGGCGCGTCATCGAGAGTCCGTTCTCGAAGATCTGTGTCCAGGTCATTTCCCCCTTGACGAGCGGGACCGGGCCGAGCCGCATGTCGCGGCGCTGCTCGTCCTTGTTCAGCGGCGCGTCGATGGGCTTCCACCACAGCGCCGATTCGTAGCTGGTGATCTTCGCGAACCGCCGCCCGTCGATGCCCTTCAGGAGCACGCCCTGCACCTGGCCGTTGGGAAGGCGGACCTGCCCGAACGTCTCGATCGTCGGCATCGCCGCGGCGACCTCGGGGTCGCTCTCGAGCATGCCGACGAGCTCGTCATAATGCGCGAAGCCCACCGTCGGCCACGCGATCGAGACGTCCCCGATGAGCGTTCGCCCCGAGTTGACCAGCTTGGCGAGGAACCCCCCCATCACCGACCACACCACCAGCACCATCGCCGTGCAGAGCACGACGGCGAGGGAGGCGAGGAGCGGCATGACCTTGCTGGTGAGATAGCGGCGCGTCAGGAGGGCCTGGTACACGGTCACACTGTAGGGAGTCGGCTCGCGCCGATTTCACGCTGCAGAATCGCGGATCGCCAACAATCCGGTCATGAGCACGCTCCGCCCCAAGTTCGTTGCGCCCGGAGTCGGCCCGGTTCTCCGCGGTCCCGGCGGCGATCGCACCGTCCCCAAGGTCTCCGCCGCGGAAACGGGCGACCGCTTCTCCCTCGCGCACTACGAGGTCGCCCCCGGCGCGGGCCCGCCGCTGCACGTGCACGAGCGCGAGGACGAAGCGTTCTGGATTCTCGAGGGCGAGGTGACGTTCCATGTGGGTGGTGAAGTAATCACGGCGCCGCAGGGGTCGCTTGTCTACGGGCCGCGCGGCGCGCCCCACTGCTTCAAGAACCGCACCGGCGCGCCGGCGAAGATGCTCCTCTTGGTGACGCCCGCGCAGAACTTCGAGACGTTCTACGGATTGATCGGAGCGCCCGGGCCCGGCGGCGCGCCGCCCACCGACGCGCTCGTGATCGAGCGCATCGGGCGCGAGGCGGCGAAGTACGGGATTCAGATCCTGGGACCGAACCCGCTGTGAGAGCGTGGTACGCTCACTTGGTTGGCGCATCCTTCCACACCAGCTCCCCACGCTTCTCCGCGACGGCGTTGCTCACGCATTCGACGCCCGCCATTCCCTCGCTCCAGACCGAGCTTCGGAAGACCATCACGTCCGGAACGCCGGCACCGGAGGTGAAATACGGGATGCGGTCTGTTGCGCGCATGCCCTTGATCCCCGTGCCGCCGACAATGCCGATCGTGAACTTCCCGACTTCCGCCGCGCACAAGCACGCGATGTCGTCGCCTTCGAGCGTCCGTCCCTGGACGGTCAGCCTGCCCGCTTCCATCTTCACGGGAAACTTGTCGCCAAGAATATGCCAGAGCCGGTTCGTGCTTGCGTTTCCGTAGAGCACGATGTTGCTGGACGGCGCCCAAGTGACCATGCTTGCGTCAAGAAAGTAGGTGTCAGGTACGACACGCGCCGTGCCGTTTCCTCGGTACCACCACTGCTCGGCATCGAAGCGGGCCTTGTTGAAGGCCCACGCATTCTCCTCCGACGCGCGGCCGGTGCCGTAGACCAGGATGAACTGTCGATCGAACACCCGCTTGAAGCTGGCGCGCGGGAAGCCGCGTTCGTCGATCGGGGGCGCGACCTTCGGGGCCGCATGCCCATCCCGCAGCGCGTGCCTCGCGAACATCTCAAAGATCGGCGGCCAGTCCATGCATGCCGCGCCTGAATTCTCGTCTCCCCACCAGTGCCCCGCGCCGGCTTGTTCGTGGTACTCAAATGGCAGGCTCAGTCCCTCCAGGAGCGCCTTGGCCGTGCGGGCCTGCCCCACGGGGACGTTGTCGTCCTTGTCGCCGTGGAGGATGTAGATTCCCTTGCCTTCAAGGTTCGCGAGCATCGACTGGGTATCGCTGCTCGCGGCCGCGCCGCGGAATGCGCGGGCGATCGAGCCTTGGTCGCGCGGACGCGCATCCGGTCGCGCATTTGAATAGCTGTCGAAGCTGAGCCACCCCGCGCTCGGCGCAATGGCGGCGAAGCGCTCCGGATAGAGCACGCCGAGCTGCCATGTCCCGTGCCCGCCCATGGAGTGACCGGTGAGATACCGGCGCGCGGTGTCCACCGAAAAGGAATTGGCGGCCTTGTTCATCGCTTCGATCGCGTCGACCCGCCCCCAATCCTCCCAGTCGAAGCCGAACGGTCGGCGATTCGTGGGGCACACGATGATCATGCCTGGTTTGGCCTTGTAGCTCGCGGCCTGGTTCGTTGCCTCTACCGACGCCCCGTGAAGCGAAAGCACAATCGCCGGATGCTCGGTCTGAAGTTGATCGGACGCGGGCTGCGCGGGTGGTACGACGGAGTAGTACTGCACACTGCCGTCCACTTCGCTGATGAACGTGGCCCTGCGCGTCGCTCGCTCGTCCACCACCTTCACAGAAAGCGCGCGCTCTACGACCGTCTCATGCTGGTCCTTTGCCCACGTGATCAGCTCGAATCGCACGTTGACCTCGGTCGGCCTGCTCATCGCTTCCACCCAGAACTCCGCGGGCACCTTGGTGACAGAACAGGGCGGCAGTCGAAACAAAGCGGGACGTGCCAACGACCACCGTGAGGGAATGCCGGGTAACTCAACCGCAAGAGACACCACGCGCTCCTGATTGGAAGCGTTCATGATCGGAACGCCCATCTGGGAGAAACCTCCTTTGCCCACAACAAAGTCCGGCAAGGTGAGATCCGAATCGATAAGTTCAAAGTCGCCGGCGGGCGCCACCAGCCTCGCACTCATCCCCCCGCGCCCCGCGCTCGCGAACAGCAGCCGGTTCTCGCCCTTCTTCATCAAAACCGGCAGCCGCACGTACCCCGTCGAGTACGGGTCCCCCATCCGCGGCTCACCGTTCATGTACACCATCATGTGCCCGCGCGCTTCGAGCACCATCACACGCTCGGCTTCGCTCGCGACCGTGCACAGCACCCACCCCGCGCGCTCCCCCGGGAAGGTCCCCTTGTCGTCGGCCTTCACGCTCTTCCACGCGCGCTCACCCTCCATGCCGCGCGGCAGCGGGACCCTGTTGCCTTCCTTCACGGCGCCCAGCGTGCCCTCGACGATCATCGCCTGCACGCCGTCCACGTTGATCGCGCGACGGCCGGAGCGCCCGACGCCCTCGACGGCCAGGCCCTCGGTGAGCGTGATCTCGCGCGCATCGGAGGAGAGAGCCTGCCGCGCGAGCGCCGACCGATCCGCGCACCGCGCGGCAAACGCTGCGATCACCACGCCGAGAAGGGGAATCCTCATCCGCGCAGCGTACCGCGCGTCACCTCGCGGGCCCATGGCCAAGAGTCGCCGCACGCCGAATCGGTCGGCGCGCAAACGACGGACGCCGGGTCATGCCGGGACGCGCGTGCCCGCGGGCTCGTCGGCCTCGATCGCGACCTGCACGTCGTAGATCACGAACGTGATCGCCATCGCCAGAGGCAGGCTCGTCAGCAGGATCGCGTCGCGCTGCGCGGGATCGGTCCGCAGAATCACGTAGCCCACCACCCAGATGTGAAACAGGATCTGCAGCGCGATCACGGCGTGCTGCCAGCCCCGGCGCGCGGCCAGGAACGACCACAGCGGCCAGAGCAGAACCGGCGCCAGCGCAAGCGAGACCAGGAGCGACCCCGTCCCGCGGACCGCGTCGATGAACGACGACACGACAAAGAACGCCAGCGGCCCCGGCGCCGGCTCGCGCACCGCGACGATCATCGCGGCGCAGCAGAGCAGCATCGCCGAGAGCCCCGCGGCCCGGAGAGGCGCAGGATCATGGCGCGCCTCGCCCTCCTGTCCGTGTGCGGCGGCGCGCGCGCGATCACGCTCCCGCACCGCGGCGAACGGTCCGTCCTCGCTCACCTCGTACCCACCCGCGCCCACCATGCCGCGCAGTGTTGCGGCGCCGATCGCGAATTGCAACCAGGGGTCCGGTATTGGACGCAATCGCCGGGCGCGATTCAGAACATTCACGCACAACCGATCAAGGGCCTGACGTCGCTCGCCGTGTCGTGCGTGACCCGAGCACGATCGCGCTCCGGCGTCCTGTACGACCTGTGCGCGCCGCGCGAATCCGTCCGGCCGTTTTCCCCGCAACTCCCGCGTCCGTCGCCGCGGATAGCTCCCATCGGCGAAGGCGATGCCACGCTTGCGCCGGCAGGAGGAGAGCCATGAAGCTTGTTTTCACCGCGACCACGTGCCTGTCGGTGTCGGTGGCCGCCCACGGCGCGATCATCCCCGCCGGCCCCTTCGTCGGCGACCAGCGCGAGCCGCTGAACATCGCCGGCTCGAGCATCGTGGCCGACTTCACGATCTTCGCCGGTCAGGCTCACCTCAAGAGCTTCGACGGCACGACCACGGCCATCCACTATCTCTTCAACGACTCCCTCGGCGGCGACAACGTCAGCCCGCGCACCGGCTCGCACATCCTCGGCTGGACGCAGGGCCCAGGCAATTTCACCTTCAGCCCCGCCGTCACAAAGTTCGGCGCGTACTGGAACAACAACAGCGGCGCCAACGACGCGGCGGTGAAGTTCTACGACAACGCCGGCAACCTCATCGACACGGCGACCGCGAGCGTCCCCGCGCCGGGCACGGCGTGGGCGTGGAACGGGTGGGAATCCACCGGCGCGGCGATCGCGCGCATCGAGGTCACCGGCAACGGCATCCTCAACGGCTTCCTGTGGTTCGATGACCTGGAGAAGACGGCGGTGCCGGGACCGGGGAGTGGCCTCTCCGTGGCGGCGGCCACTCTCGCGCTGCGCCGCCGTCATCGCCGTTGACGCGCCGGGTCCGCTGAGGGTTCAGCCGCCGAAGAGCCGGCGAAGCCAGCTTTTCCTCGGCGCATTCGTGCGCACAATCGCCGCTTCCCAGCCGTCGTACTCGCCGCCCGCCGCTTCGGTCATGCTCGCGACCTGGTCCAAGATCGGAAAGAGCGTGGTTGGCTCTGCCGAATCATCGCGGCTGGCCAGCGCGAGCGTCTTGCCGTCATCCGCGGCCGAGGGCTCGCACTCGACGCTGAATCCGATCTCGCGCAGTTGCGCGGCGAACTTCTCGGCGTCGTGCGCAGCTTCGAAGTAGCAGTAGTGACGGACATCCCGCTTCGGCGCAAGCGGATCGCCGTTCTCTCTCATGACTTCGATCACGCGCATGTCTTCGGCCTGCTTGTTCCTGGCCATCGAACAACTCCCGTGCTTCAGACCGACCGCGCCGGAGGGGTCTGTCCTCGGAACATTGTCTAGCCCGCGAGCGAAACAGTGCGCCTCCCAAACTCCAACCCCATCGCCTTCTTCGCAAGGAAAAGCGTCTCCTCCGCAACCACGTTCGCCCGCTCCACGCCGATACGGATCACTTCCTGCACCATCGCGTCGCCGCGCTCGCCTTCGAGCTCGGTCCGCCTCACCCGCATCGGCTCGATCAGCTTGTTAATCGCCTCGCCGAGTTCCGCCTTTACATGCCCGTCCCCGATGTTGTCCCCCGCGCCGTAGCGCCTCTTGATTTCCTCCGCGCGCGTGTACCCCTCGTCCCCCGCACCGCCGATGAACGCGTCAACGTACTGCATGAGGATGTTGCTCACATCGCCCGGCTCGGTCGGGCTCTGGCGGCCCGTCGTGATCTTGTTGATCTTCTTTTGTACGGTCTTCGCGTCGTCGTACAGGAAGATCGCGTTGCCCAGGCTCTTGCTCATCTTGTTCTTGCCGTCAAGCCCCACAAGCCGCGCCACGCGTCCGACCTTGGCCTTCGGGATCGGGAACAACCCACCCGCCTTCACGTGCTCCTCCGGCACCACCCGGTTCCCCACGCCGCAGTAGAGCTGATTGAACTTCAGCGCCACATCGCGGCACATCTCGATGTGCGCCTCCTGGTCCTCCCCCACCGGCACCAGCTCGGGCCTGAACGTCAGGATGTCCGCACACTGCCCCACCGCGTACATCGGGAATCCGAACGAGTGGCTCTCGCCCAGGCCCTTGGTCTCGATCTCGGTCTTCAGCGTCGGGTTCCGCATCACCTTGTTGAACGGCAGGAGCATCGCGAAGAGGAACGTCAGCTCGGCGATCGCGGGGATCTCGCTCTGCAGCACGAACGTCGAGCGCTGCGGGTCGAGCCCCACCGCCAGCCAGTCCTTCACGATCCCGATCGTGTTCGCCCGCACCTCCGCCGGCTTCTCCGCCAGCGTCGTGAACGCGTGCACGTTGGCGATCAGGAAGTAGCAGTCGTACTGGTCCTGGAGTTTCAGGCGGTTCTCGAGCGACCCGACGTAGTGCCCCAGGTGCAGGCCCGTGTGTGTCGGTGTGTCGCCGGTCAGGATTCGCGGTTTGGCGGTGGACATCGGGGGAGAGTCTACGCGGGCGATCTCGAGCGTTGGACCGCGGCCTGCTGCCCATGGCAGCCCTACACAAGCGCTGCCATCGCCACGTTCAACGCATTGAATCCCATGTGCATCACGATCGGCACGCCGAGGCTTTTCGTCCGCTCGTAGGCAAAGCCGAGTGCGGCCCCGAGCACGCCCAGCGCCGGCCACGCGTACCACGGCGAGACCGTCGCGTGGCTGAGCGCAAATAGAATCGACGAGGCGCCGATCGCGACCGAGGCCCGCCCCGTCAACTGCAGCGCGGCCGTCTGCAGCATCCCCCGGTAGAGCACCTCCTCGACGATCGGCGCCGCGATCACCGCCGCTCCCACCTGCACCCACACCCACGAATCGCCCGGCATGGACTTCATGGCTTCCAGCGTCTCGTGGGCCAACTCCGAGACATGGGTGTGCGTGAACCGCTCGTACAGAAACGCGCTCGCCATGTTCATCACGTTCACAAACGGCAGCGCGGCGCACAGCCCGATCACGCCGCGCACCGGATCTCGCGCCGACACGCTCAGCCACGACGCTCTGACCCCGCCGGCGACCAGGCGCGACACCAGCACGCACAGCGCGATCGCCGCGCCCACCGCGGCCACGTACGCCCCGATCGTGTAGATGCCCTGAGCGCGCAGCACCTCGTGGGTCCGGTGCGCGTACTTGGTCGGAAACTCCGTCCCGGTAACCGCGAGCGCGATCACGCCTCCCAGCGGCGCCGCCAGGAACACGAGCACCGCCCCCGCCAACCACACCGTCCACGGTACCGGCGGCAGCGCGCGGACGCCCGACCGCAGGAGAGACCCCGGCCTGGCGATGTCGAACTTCCACAGGAGTACGCCCGCCACCGGAAGGCCCACCACCGAGATCCAGAATCCCCAGGCGGCCACCGCCGACGCGGCTCCGTCCCCCGCGCGATCCCCGCCCGCCCCTCGGTCTCCGCCAGGCTCCGCTTTGGTCACTTCTTCGCGTTCCGCGCTCGAATTCTGGCCGCCGGCCTCCTGCCCCGTCGATCTCCATGCCGCCGCAGCGCTTCCGCCGCTCCACCCCGCAACAATCAATGCCGTGAGCACGCAGACCACTCTCACCGAGATCGTTGAGCACAAGCGCGCCGAGGTCGCGGCGTCCAAGACCGCCATCAACTTCGCCGAGCTCGAAGCCCTGGTCGCGCAGGAAGACCCGCCCCGCAACTTTTTCGCCGCCGTCACGCGCCACCCGTACCCCACGCACACCGCCGTCATCGCCGAGATCAAGCGGCGCAGCCCCTCGGCCGGCCTGATCCGGCCCGAGTACGAGGGCGACGGCTTCGCGCCTGACAACATCGCCAGACGGTATCACCAGGCCGGCGCCTCCGCGATCTCCTGCCTCACCGATGAGAAGTTCTTCGGCGGCCACCTCTCCTACATCCGCCGCATCAAGGAGGCCGTCCCGCTCCCCGTCCTCCGCAAGGACTTCATCATCGACCCGTGGCAGCTCTGGGAGAGCCGCGCCGCCGGGGCCGATGCCGTGCTCCTCATCGCCGAGTGCCTGACCGAGGGCCAGCTCCTCGACATGATGATCCTGTCGCAGCAGCTCGGCCTCACCGCGCTGCTGGAGGTCCACGAGCTCGACAACCTCCTCAAGGTCCGCCCCCACGTCGGGTTCCCCCACCGCAGCTACGGCCTGATCGGGATCAACAACCGAAACCTGTCCACCATGACGACCGATATCAGCCACACGCTCCGGCTGGCCGATCTCGTCGAGGACCGCAGCGTGCTTGTGAGCGAGTCGGGCATCCGCACGCCCGCCGACCTCGACCGGCTGCGGGATGTGGGGGTCCGGATCGTGCTCGTAGGAGAGCACCTCATGCGTCATACCGACCCCGGAGAGGCGTTGGGCGCTCTGCTGAAGGGCCGGCCGGGACGTACGACGTAGGCGGACGCGCACCAGCCCGCGCGCAACGGAGTGTGTGCCGATGAATCGTTCAATCCTCCTCGCGTTCACCGCGGCGTGCTGCAGCGCTCTCGCGCAGCCGCCCGAGCCCGCGCCCCGCCCCGATCCCTCGCCCCAGCCCGAGCCGGATCCGCAGTCCGCCAACGAGACGCTGGTCGCGCCGCCGCAGCAGCCGCCGCCGCGCGAGGCGTCCACACGCCAACCGACCGCTACCCCTCCAGCGACGGCCTCGCTCGACAACCTCGCCGGGTCGATCGAAGCCAAGGAGGCGTTCGGCTCGATGGTTGAGACGATCCGCGGCGCCAAGACCCTGACCTTCCATTCCAGGACCACCGTGACGGGGTTCCTCGCCGGTCACAGCGCCAACACCGACGCCTCCGTGCGTCTGCGCCGGCTCCCGGACCGCGCGGGCGCGTGGCAGCTCCGCGTCCTGGGGAGCGGCAGCCTCAAGGGGGCCGAGCAGCCGACCACCATCGACGTGGTGTGGGGGCCCGCCGGTGCGACGTGGCTCGACCATGACAAGAAGACCTTCAACGAGCGCCCCGTGGTCCAGAGCACCGGCCCGCTCGTGAAGATGGCGGTTGACTCGGTCCCCAATCCGCTCATGGAGCGCAACGCCTTCTCGAAGGAGTTCAACGCGATGGTGGTGACCCTCGACTCGATCGAAACGATCGACGGCGTCGAGTGCAGCGTCCTCACCTTCAAGCCCCGCACCGGCAGCTCGACCAGCCGCATCTGGGTCGGGAACTCCGATCACCTGCCGCGAAAGTTCGAGCGCTCCAGCGAGCTCAAGAGCTACGCGAGCACGACGACGATCGAGTGCGCCGACATGCGCATCAACGAGCCGCTCGGGGACGAAGACTTCAAGATCGAGCAGCCCGACGGGTTCGAGCGCGAGGTCGTGTGGAGTTCCGCGAACCTGAACTCCCGTAGGGCCGCGCCCCCGCAGCCCAAGGAGGCGGCTGCGCCGGACCAGACCGCCGCGCCATCGCCCGAGCAGGCCCGCCCCCGCCCCGCGCCGGTCGCACCGGCCGTGCCGCCGGCGCCCGCGTTCGAACTCACGACCCCGGCGGGCGACCGCGTCTCGCTGGCCAAACTCAAGGGCAGCGTCGTCGTGCTCTACTTCTGGGGCACGTGGAGCCTGCCCGGGCGCGCGGGAATCGACGAGCTGCAGAAGCTCCACGAGGAGCTCTCGGACAGCAAGGTGCGGGCGCTCGCTATCGCCGTGCGCGAGCGCTCCAAGGATTCGCCGATCGACTTCTTCAAGTCCGGCTCGCGCACCGTGACACTCCTCCTCGAGGGCGACAAGACCGCCGCGGACTACGGCGTTGTCGTCTACCCGACGTTCGTCGTCCTCGACCGCGCCGGGGTGAAGGTGGGAACCATCGAAGGCTTCAAGCCCAACGCCACGCCCGAGGACATCCGCACGCTCATCACCAAGGCCCAATCCGCGCCCGTGACGTCGGTTGATGACGAACCGCCCGTCGGCGGCCAGTAACCCGCCCGCGGCGCCGGGGTTGAGCACACCGCACACCACGACTATTGTCATACCCATGCCGACCGCCGCGACCAGCACGACGACGACGCCCACCACCACATCCCGCGGATGACGGCCGGCATCCGTGACGAATCGATCCATCGAACCCGGCCCCGCGGCCGGGTTCATCGCTTTTGGAGACTGACCATGGAATCAACACTCGAATGCCTGCGCTGCCGGACGCCGATGCAAGGAGGCTTCGTTGTTGATCACGCCCATCACGGGTTACGCGTCGCGCGCTGGTGCGCGGGCGAACCCGAAAAATCCTTCTGGACCGGAGAAATGACGAGCGCCCAGTACAAGGGCTCCCGTCCCCGTCACCGCGTTCCGCTGCCCCGAATGCGGATACCTTGAGTCGTACGCCTGTGCCAAGGAATGATCTCCGTGCTCCGTGTATTCCGACGTGCTGTTCTGCTGCCTTGAGCTTTGCTGATCTGGACCCACCCATGCCCACCATCACTCTTCCCAACGGCGACAAGAAGTCCTTCGACAAGCCCGTCACTGCCGCGGAAGTCGCCGCGTCGATCGGCCCCGGCCTTGCCAAAGCCGCGATCGGCGCCAAGATCGACTTTGGCGGGGGGGGCGAACTGCGCGACCTCTCGACCGTGATCGACAAGGACGCCGCGCTGGCGATCATCACCGCGCCCAAGCCGGGGCAGCAGGCCAGCGCCGATGCGCTCTACCTCATGCGCCACTCCGCGGCGCACGTGATGGCCGAGGCGATCCAGGACGTGATCGGGAGGGATGTGCAACTCGCGTACGGGCCGCCCACTGACACCGGTTTCTTCTACGACATGTTCGTGCCGGAAGGAAAGAAGATCTCGACCGATCACTTCAATGCCATCAATGCGCGCATCGCGGAGATCATCAAGGAAGACCGCAAGTTCACCCGTTACGAGTTGTCTTCAGCGGACGGCCTTCTCAAGTTGCAACAGGAGAAGAACAAGTACAAGATCGACAACGCTGTGCGAGCGCTCAATGCACAGGGAGTGCATGCCGCGGTGGAAGACAACATCGCAGAGACTATCACTCCGATCGAAAAGCACGGGCAGGTCAGCTTGTCCTTCTATACCACTGGACTTCCCGGCTCCAACTGGGAAGACCTCTGCCGCGGCCCCCACGTCCCGAGCACCTCCCGCATCGGCGCCGCTCGCGTGATGTCCCTTGCCTCCTCCTACTGGCACGGCGACGAAAACTCCGACCGCCTCATCCGCGTCTACGGCACCGCGTTCCCGACTCAGGAACAGCTCGACCAGTACCTCGTCCAGCTCGAGCAGGCCAAGGCCCGCGACCACCGCGTCATCGGCAAGCACCTCCGCCTCTTCCACATCGACGAGGATGTCGGCCAGGGTCTCATCCTCTGGACTCCCCGCGGCTCGGTCATCCGCAAGGAACTCCAGACCTTCATCGCCGCCGAACTCAAGAAGCAGGGGTACACCGAGGTCTTCACTCCCCACATCGGGCGCCTTGAGCTCTACAAGACCTCGGGTCACTTCCCGTACTACAAAGACTCGCAGTTCGCCCCGATCATCGAGCGAAACGCGCTGGAAGAATTGAGCAAACAGGGCTGCACCTGCGCCGAAATGATGAACCGCGTCGAAGGTGTCAGCGAGCATCTCGCCAAGGGCATCAACGAGCGCACCAAGGCCCAGACCATCGCCCCCGACCGCGTCATGGCCGACGACAAGCTCGTCGAAGGCTTCATGCTCAAGCCCATGAACTGCCCCCACCACGCCAAGATCTTCGGCAGTTCGCCGCACTCCTACCGCGACATGCCCGTCCGCCTCGCCGAGTTCGGCACCGTCTACCGCTGGGAACAGTCGGGCGAACTCAACGGCCTCACCCGCGTCCGCGGCTTCACCCAGGACGATGCCCACCTCTTCTGCACCGAGGACCAGATCCCCGCCGAGGTCCAGGGCTGCCTCACCCTTGTCAAAATCATCTTCAACGTCCTGGGCATGAAGGACTACCGCGTCCGCGTCGGCCTCCGCGACCCCGACTCCTCCAAGTACACCGGCAGCAAGGAATCCTGGGACAAGGCCGAGGCCGCGTGCCTCGCCGCCGCCGAATCCCTCGGCGTCCCCTTCACCAAAGAGCCCGGCGAAGCCGCCTTCTACGGCCCCAAGATCGACTTCGTCGTCAAGGACGTCATCGGCCGCGAGTGGCAGCTCGGCACCGTCCAGGTCGATTACCAGATGGGCAACCGCTTCGACCTCTCCTACGTCGGCCCCGACAACAAGCCCCACCGCCCCGTCGTCATCCACCGCGCCCCCTTCGGCTCCATGGAACGCTTCTGCGGCGTCCTCATCGAGCACTTCGCGGGCAGCTTCCCCACCTGGCTCAGCCCCGAGCAGTGCCGCGTCCTCCCCATCAGCGAGAAGAGCAACGACTACGCGGAGAAAGTCGCCGCCGCCCTGCGCGCCGCGAGCGTCCGCGTCACCACCGACCTCGGCAACGACCGCGTCCAGGGCAAAATCAAAGTCGCCGCCGACGAGAAGATCCCCTACATGCTCATCGTCGGCCCCCGCGATGCCGAGCAGAACGCCGTCAGCGTCCGCGCCCGCGGCACCGAAAAAGACCTCGGCTCCATGCCGCTGCACAACTTCGTCGAAGCCATCACCGCCGAGATCAACGACCGGCGAGCTTCACTGACCGTGAAGCCGTGACTCTCCTCCCTCTCCCGCGCCCTGCGGGAGAGGTGCCGCGCTTCGCGGCGGAGAGGACTTCGTGTGCCACATGCCCTCTATTTCTTCTCGTCTGTGTTTCTCCACAATCCCTACGACCTCGATGGTGTCTTCATGTGTCCAGCCATCACCGCAATACGATCTTTACGACGATGCCCGGCAGTCCTCTAAATCTCGCCGCACGAAGCTCACGCCGCACCACTCGTCTCCGCCTCATCACCACGGCTACGTTTGCGCTCGCTATCGCCGCGTGGCTCGCGTGCGGACTGTCCTACCTCGTCGAGTGGAGTACGTTTACCGCTAGAGCCACCCGCCCGCGCCCGACCCCTCCCAACTGGTTCTGGGGATCTCAGCCCGCTTCGCCCACGATTGAAGAACGCGACGAAACGCACTACATGTTCGGGCGCGGCGGTGTGTTCGTCCACAGCAGCACTGTGTACACCGACTCGTTCGCGCGCGCCACCGCCGATCTCAACAGCTGCGGCCTGGCATGGGCGACGGTCAACAACGCGTTCCCTCCCTGGCCGCCGTGGCGATTCGCGAGGTGCGCGTCCGGTCCGCTATGGGGCATCCGATTCTGGCCCGTCGCCGTGGCGGCAACGCTGGGTTGGTGTGTGTCTTACTCGCGGCTTCGGCGCATCGTTCCCGCGCACCAATGCGCACGCTGCCGCTACGACCTCCGCGGCTTGTCGCCACGCGCCGACAACAAGACCATCTGCCCGGAATGCGGATCCATTTCCGAACCGTAAGCCCTGCTCGTCCTCCGTTCCCTCCCGCTCCCGCCGCTCGAATCTCTCGCGCCCTCTCCTCCGAATAGGGACCCGGGAGGTCCTCATGCGCGCCGACAACATGCGACCGAGCGAGAACGTCCAGGACCGCCGCGGCATGGGCCCGCGGCTGGCGATGGGGGGCGGCGGCACTCTCGTCCTGATGCTGATCATCTGGGCTCTGGGCGGCAACCCGCTCTCCGTGCTCCAGCCGGGAGCGACGGTGGGAACCGGACCCGCACCGACGCCTGCCGCGCAGGACCAGCAGGCCAGGTTCGTCCAGCGCGTTCTCGGTGATACCGAGGACGTGTGGACCGACCTCTTCCGCAAGCGCCGCCATGCGTACACGCCCGCACCGCTGGTGCTCTTCTCGGGCGCCACCGATTCGGCGTGCGGCACCGCGCAGTCCGCCGTCGGACCATTCTATTGCCCCGCCGATTCCACCGTATACATCGATCTCTCCTTCTACGACGAACTCAGCCGTCGCTTCGGCGCACCCGGCGACTTCGCGCAGGCGTACGTGATCGCTCACGAAGTGGGCCACCACGTGCAGCACCTGCTCGGGATCACCGACAAGGTTGATGCGATGCGCGCCCGCATGAGCACGGAGGAATTCAATCAGCTCTCGGTGCGCCTCGAGCTCCAGGCCGACTATTTCGCCGGCGTCTGGGCGCACCACGCCCGCGAGGCGCGCGACGTGCTCGAATCGGGCGATGTCGAAGAAGGACTCCGCGCCGCAGCGGCCATCGGAGACGACCGCCTCCAGCGCCAGACGCAGGGGCGCGTGGTCCCCGAGTCGTTCACGCACGGCACCTCCGCGCAGCGCGTCCGCTGGTTCAAGAAGGGCCTCGACTCCGGCGACATGGACGGCGGAGACACCTTCAGCGCCGATCCGCTCTGAGCCCGCGCGGCTCGCGCAGTGCGCCGCCTCCGCCGATTCGTGATCAGGGGCCGCCGCGCAAGTCGTGCGACCGGCTTCCGCTACACTCCGCCCCCATGCAGCAATCGATCGGCCCCTACCGGGTCCAGGGCGAGATCGGCCGCGGCGGGATGGGCGTCGTCTACCGCGCCCTCGACTCGCGCCTCGACCGTGAAGTCGCGATCAAGGCGCTCCCCGAGGACCTCGCCGCCGACCCTCTGCGGCTGGAGCGCTTCGAGCGCGAGGCCCGCGCTCTCGCCCAGGTCAGCCACCCCAACATCGCCGGCATCTACGGCGTCGAAGAGCAGGCCGGCCACCGCTACCTCGTCCTCGAGTTCGTCGACGGCGAGACCCTCGCCGACAAGCTCGACCGCGGCCCCGTCGAGTTCGACGAAGCGATCGAGCTCGCGTGCCAGATCGCCGCGGGCGTCGGCGCCGCGCACGATGCGGGCGTCGTTCACCGCGACCTCAAGCCCGCCAATATCCGTATCACTCCCGACGGCGTCGCCAAGGTGCTCGACTTCGGCCTCGCGCGCCAGGAAGAGTCCAAGAGCTCGAGCGCCGCCGGGACCCACCCCGCGTCTCCCGCAACTCCCCACGCCGCCGGCAACGACGCCACCGCCACCACGCCCCTCCACCACCATTCCCCCACGATCGCCGGCGCCATCCTCGGCACCGCCGCGTACATGAGCCCCGAGCAGGCCCGCGGCCGGCGCGTCGACAAGCGCACCGACATCTGGTCCTTCGGCGTCATTCTCTACGAGATGCTCACCGGCGCCAGCCCGTTCGTCGGCGAGACCGCCACCGACTCGATCGGCGCCGTGCTCCACAAGTCCGCCGACCTCACCCGCGTCCCCGCGAATGTCCGCCACATCCTCGATCGCTGCCTCGAGCGTGACAAGGAAAAACGCTTCCGCGACATCGGCGACGTGGCCATCGAACTCCGCGACGCGCTCAAGGGCGGCCACGCCGCCGCGGGCGCAAGCAAGACGACGCTGGTCGCCGTCGCGCTCGTCACCGCGATTCTCGCCGGCGCCGCGGGTCTCGCGCTCGGCTGGTTCGCGAAGTCTCCCGCGCCCGCGCGCCACGTCCGCCTCTCGATCGCCGCGCCGCCCCGCTTCAACCTTGTGAATCCGACGCTCAGCCCGGCCGGGACCACGCTGGTGTACGGCGCTGTGCCCGCCGACGGCGTGGGCACCGGAATCGGGTACATCCGCAGGCTCGACGAGTTGGAGGCCCTGAAGGTCCCCGGCGCCACGGGTGGACGCAACCCGGCCTTCAGTCCCTCCGGCGACTGGCTCTCCTTCATGTCCCCCCTCGCCGAGGGCAGCTCCGAACTCCGGCTCGTCAAGTTCGCCGTCGGCAAGGACCTTTCTCCCGTCCCCATCGCCGTCCTCCCCGATTCCGCGGCGATCTCCGGCTACAACGGCCTCTGGCTCACCGAAGAGAAACTCGTCTTCGCCGACGGACGCGCCAACCAGATCCGCTTCGTCAGTGCCTCGACCGGCACCGTCAGCGACCCCATCAAGCTCGACCTCGCCGGCTACGAGGGCACCTTCGAGATGCTCCTGAGCCGCGCCGACGACACCCGCGCCCTCTGCCGACTCTTCCGCTACACGAGCAGCGGCTACCAGCAGGACATCGGCCTGCTCGACACCGCCGCCGCTCGCATCAACCTCCTCCTCGAAAACTCCGCGATCGCGGCGATCGGCCCCGACGGTTCGCTCCTCTTCTCCCGCGGCTCGACTCTCTACGGCGCGACGCTCGACCTCGCCGGCCGCAAGGTCGGCCCGCCCGTCCAGCTCGTCGGCGGCCTGCGCACGATCGGCCCCTATCAGGACGCCTTCTTCGGCGTCTCGCGCGACGGCACGCTCTGCTTCCTGCCCGGAGGCGACCAGGGCAGCAAGCGCCGGCTCGAGATCCGCCTCCCCGACGGCACCGCCAAGCCCCTTCCCATCGAGCCCCGCCCGTTCGAAGAGGCCATCGTCTGCTCGCCCGACGAATCCCGCCTGCTCGTCGTCGTCTGCGCCCCGGGCAAGCTCTTCGAGATCTGGGGCACCGAGCTCGAGTCCCCGCGCCTCCGGCGCATCCGCGGCGTGCCCAGCAGCGACCTCAACTACCCCGTCTTCGCCGGCGACAACGATACGTTCGTCTACATGCGCAGCGAGGGCGACAAGACCGGGATCGAGGCCGCATCCTTCGACGGCAAGTTCGAGCCCTACTGGGTCATCGAGCCCGCCACCGGCTTTGTTGCCCCTCAGACCATGCACCCGACCCGCAACACCATCGTCTGCCAGGCCGAGAGACCCGAGGGCATCCGTCTCTTCAAGACCGAACTCAAAAAGGGCAGCCAGCTCACGCCGCTGTTCTCCGACCCGTCGAACAAGGAAGGCGCCGATTTTTCTCCCGACGGCTCCATGCTCAGCTACCTCAGCGACGAGACCGGCCGCAGCGACGTCTACGTCTGCGCCGTCCGCGAGGACGGCTCGCTCGGCCGCCCCGTCGCCGTCACCAACTCGGGCGCGCTCGGCGCTCACTGGGAATCCCCCGCGCCCCACCCTTCCGGCGGCGCCGCCAAGCCGACCTCCAGGCTCATCCTCGGCACCAGGGAAGCGGTTCTGGCCTATGACATCACCCCCGGCGAACGGCCGCGCATGGGGACCGCCGAAGCCCTCGGCTATGACCGCCGCAACATGATCGGAAACCTCGATCAAATCTCGGGCGGCCGCCGGCTCTGCATGGCCCGCGGCGAGAACGAAGCCCCCTCCACGCACGCCGAGCTGATCCTGAACTGGTACGACACGGCGAGCCGGATGATCCGGGGCAGGTAGAACATCACGACGCGGAGGACGCATGCCGAATCTTCTCGCGCTGATCGCAACGCTCGTTCTCGGCCTGCATCGCGCCCCGACCGCGCCCCCGGAGGGCGCCTTCGAGACCACCGCCACCGGGTTCATCATCGACAACGGTCACCCGCGCCGCCCCGGAGACTCCCGCACCATCGACCTCCGCGTGCGTGTCGCGCTCGACCCCGCCACCGGCGAGGCCGAGATCCAGTTCACGCCGATCGATCCGCAGTCCCGTTCTCCCGCGACCTACTTCTGCCGTCGAACACGCACGTTCCAGACCGATGCATCGGGCGCCGAGCAACTCGCCAGGCCCTTCGGCGATCTCAGCCCCGCGACGATCGCGGCGCTCCATCCGGCGCTCGTGGAGGTGGCCCTCCGAGAGCGTCCCGAGAACACGGCGCCGCTCGCTCCGCCCACGCGCGGCAAGGAATCGTCCGGTTACTTCGCGTGGAACGACGAGATGTGGTCGATCACGCGCTCCGACGGGGGCGAACTCGCTTCGCTCTCCCGCCGGACGCACCACGACGTCCACGGCGGTGGGCTCGAGCAGATTCGGTACAGCGACCGCACGGTCACGATCAGTCTCCGCGGCCGCGAAATCGCGCGCCTCGAGTTCGCGCCGCCGACTCCTATCGAGCGCGTGCGCACCGCCAAGGGAGTGAACGACCGCGACCGCGTGTGGCTCGCGCCGCCCGAGGAAATCGTCTTCCGCGAGATCGCCGACCACTTGTTCGCCGTGGAGATGCTCTCGACCGACTCGCGCGTCTTCATCGCGGAGTTTGCGGATCACCTCGTCGTCTTCGAGGGCGCTTACACCTCGCGCACGTGCGACCTCATCGCGGCCACGGTTCAGGATCGCTTCAAGAAGCCCGTCAAGTACTTCGCGTTCAGCCACATCCACGGTCTCTACGCCGGCGGAGTTCGGAGCTGGGTGCAGCAGGGCGCCACCATCCTCGTCCCGCCCACGACCGAGCCCATCATCCGCGAGATTGCGGCCGCGGACTTCACGCTCCGCCCCGATGCGCTCCTCGCCGATCCCAGGCCGCCGATCATCGAGACCGTTCCCGATCTCTGGAACCACGAGGACGCCACCTCGTCGATGATCGTCTTCAACGACAAGAGATCCGAGCACACCGACGAGTACTTCATCGTCTACTTCCCGCGCACACGCACCCTCCTCACCGGCGACCTCCTCTTCTACCGGCCCGGCCAGCCCCTGACCGGCCGCTCGCGCACGCTGGTCGAAGTCGTCGCCGGGCTCGGCCTCGAAGTGGACAAGGCGTTCACGACGTGGCCGCTCGCGACCCTCGGCGTGAAGAACGAGGTCACCGGTGAAGAACTCCGCGCGGCGATGGCGGCCGCTCCGCCCGGCACCGCCGCGGGCAAGTGACCGCTCTCGCTCGCGGCTGCATCCGATCACGCCCGGCACGCGAACCCAGCACCGCCGATGAACATGAATCAACTGCAGGAAATTTCGCGCCTCGTCCCGGGACTGGGCACGCTCCTGTGTGCTCGCGCGGCGCTCGCTCTTCGCATCGCTCCGCGGCGCGACGGGTGGCGCAGGGCCGCGGCGCTGGTGCTCCGCGGCGAGTGCAGCACGTTCGTGCTCTCGGCTTTCGGTCTCGATCTCTTCTCGGACACCAACCAGCCCGCGAACTCCGGCGAGGAACTCGCGCGCGACCACGCCACGCGCCGCCTCCTGGAATTCCTGAAGCGCGAGCCCGCGCTGCACCTCGCGGTCATCGCGGGCGCCGACGAGGACCGCGTGTCGGCGCGCAACGGCCCGTGCTGCACGCTCGCGTTCGAGCCCGCGCCGGCCGGGCCCGCGCGCTTCATCCGCCCGGACTCCTGGCCCGACGGCGTCTCGCACCCCCATGCGCCCGCGCCGGGCGAGCGTCCGCTCATGAACATCGTCTGCCGCCTGCATCCGAACGGCGCGGCGGACCTCTGGTTCCGCTTCAACCACGCCGGCATCGACGGCGTTCCGGCGCAGGAGGCGCTGACGCGTCTCGAGAATGCTTGGGGCGTCGTCGAGAACGTGACGTACCCGACGGCGCGCGAGTTCGAGGCCTTCACAGGCCCGCGCCCCTCACCGGGGCGCGAGGGCCTCGCCGAGGTCCAGTCGTTCATCGACTTCGCGCCCGTGCTCGCGTGGCGCAAGCGCGAGAACTCGCGCCTGCCCGAGCCCCTCACCTTCTCGGCCGCGCTGCTGTGGATTCTCGCGCGCCACCCCGCCCTTGAGGGGCTGCACATGGGGACCACGGTCGAGGTGGGCGCGACCGGCGCGCTCGAGCGCGGCGTCGGGGTGGTGGTGGTCCGTCCCGATGAGTACGAACGCACCGGGCTTGCGTCGTACGCGCGCGACTTCAACCGCCGCATGGAGCGCACACGCCTGCGCGCGAGCGCGGGGTGCCGGACGCTCGACGCGGCGGCGCTGATCCCCGCGACGCACGCCGGGTCCCTGCTCCGGCACGCGCTGGACCGGGACATGACCGCGTTCGGAAGCCTGGGCCTGACGGTCCTGAAGGACGCCCGCGTCTTCGGCGCTCCGATCGCCGAGCGCGGTCACGCCGACGGGTTCATCGCTATCGGCAACCTCGCGCTCCCCACCGGCGATGGCGGCAAGGTCGGCTGCATCACCGTCAAGGGCCCGGCGCAGCGCATCAGTCGCTACCCGGCCCTCATCGCCGAGGCCGTCGCCCGGTGCGCGCCACCCGCCTGAATCCCGGCATCCAGGGAATCTTTGTCCTGTCCTGCAGGTTCTCTCGCCTGTGCCTGTAGAGCCGGCGCGCGGCCCCGCGCCGAAGCCGCCGGCTCCATGCCCACGCGCACCCAGGGAGAACCGACCATGAATCACAGACTCGCCCTCGCTGTTCTCGTTGCCGCCGCCGGCACCGCCTCCGCCCAGTGCAATGTCTCCAAGTACGGCGTCCCCGACTTTGACCAGCGGCGCGGCTACCTGCCCAACTCGGGGTCGATGTACTGCGTGCCCACGGGCGTGCTGAACTGGATGGGGTACATCGCCAACCGCGGCAGACCCGCCGCGATGGGGCACAGCAGTTCGGACTGGTCGAGCTCGAGCGAGTACGGCACGGTCAACGTGCGTGATTTCAACATGGGCGACTGGATGGACACCAGCGACACCGGCGGCACCGACACCGGCGACGCGGTGGACGGCACGGTCGAGTACCTGAACCACTACAACGTCGGCCCGTTCATGGTGATGGGCCTGATCGGCAACGACGGCTGGCAGGTCACGCCCAAGGGGATGTACTCGTTCCTCAAGATGGGCCACCTGGTGAGCATGGTGTACGGGCGCTACGAGAAGGACGGCGACCAGTGGGAGCGCACCGGCGGCCACTGCGTCACGCTGGTCTCGGTGCAGGACGGCTGCAACATCAGCCAGTGCAGCATCGGCTTCAAGGATCCCTGGACCGGCGATTCCGACTCGATCAGCACGCAGTCGGAGTTCGCCACCAAGTGGTGGGACGTCTCCAAGCAGACCCGCAACTACGACGGCGATGTCTTCCCGATGTGGGGACCGCAGGGGCAGGCATCGGGACCGAACGACACCATCCGGCTCATCGACAAGATGATCGTCATCCTCCCGATGTTCGTCCTCGCCAAGGACCCGCTGCACATCGACCAGATGATCGTGCACGCGGCGCCTCTCCTGAGCAACAACGAAGACCCGCCGCAGCTCAACGTCATCATGCCCAGCAACGCCGCGCTGCTGCACGCGTTCCCCGACCCCCACTCTCCCAGCTCGATCATCATCACGGCCCCGGCCGGCGGCGTTCCGGCGAAAGTGTGGGACTACGACCCGGTCGACAAGACGTTCACCAGCCTCCTCGACCTGCCCGCCAATCCGGGCGCCTTCACGATCGATCGGCGCGGCGATCTCCTGCTCGAGATCAACGGCGACCTGCACAAGTTCCACCGGCTGTCGGACGGCGCCGTGATCGCGATCAGCTACCTCAAGCTCGGCCTGCCCGTCAGTTCCATGGCGTTCGACGACGCGACCGATGATCTCTACGTCCTGTCGGGACCCCAGCGCCGCCTTCTGAGATTCCCCGGCGGCAACATCGAGGCGGTGCCCTACAGCGGCCCGCTCCCCACGGCCATCCCTGTCGGCATTGTTCCCTGCATCGCGCCCAGTCCCGAGGATGGAAAAATCTGGTTCTGCTCGGACGCCTCGCCGATCGTCTATCAGCTCACCCCGAGCGGCGCGGCGCCGGGCTGGTTGGTCACCAACTCGGTGAACACCGGCGGCGGCTCGCAGCCCACGGGGCTTCAGTTCGGCGATCACGGCGAGATGAAGTTCATCTCGGGAAACAAGATCCACGAGTACGACATCGACCCCGCGAGCGGGCGCTACGTGCCCTCGGGCGATCCGCACTTCGAGAACCTGCCGGCGTCGAAGTTCCTGTCCCTGTCGCGCTCGCGCACGAACTTCGATCCGCGCCTGCACACCGGCCCGGCGTGGGCGAACATCGTGGACCCCGACCCCAAGACCCCCGAGGTCCCCGACTGCCTCGCCGACTTCAACGTGGACGGCTTTGTGAACGGGATCGACTTCGACGAGTACGTCGCGCTCTTCGAGGCCGGGAGGCCCGGCGCGGACGTCGACGGTGACACCTTCGTGAGCGGGATCGACTTCGATCTCTACATGGACCACTTCATCGCCGGGTGCTGAACCAAGCGCAGCACGACGAGAATCAATTTCGAGTCCGCGGCCCGGTCATGCGACCGGGCCGTGTTTTTTTCGACACGGCGGGCGGCTCGCTCGGGGCTACAGCGACGCCATGTCGATCACGAAGCGGTACTTCACGTCGCTCCGCAGCATCCGCTCGTACGCCTCGTTGATCTGGTCCATGCGGATTTTCTCAATCTCGCAGGCGATCTCCTTCTTCCCGCAGAAGTCGAGCATCTCCTGCGTCTCGGCGATGCCGCCGATGAGCGAGCCCGCGAGCGTGCGGCGCGGCATGACGAGGCTGAAGACGTTCACGGGCAGCGGCTTGGGGGGCACGCCGACCTGCACGAGAGTCGCGTCGAGCTTGAGCAGGGCCATGTAGGCGTTGATGTCGTGCTCGGCCGAGACCGTGTCGAGGATGAAATCAAAGCTGCCGGCGTGCTTGCTCATCTCGTCGGCGTTCTTTGAGATCACGACCTCCGCAGCACCGAGTTTCCGGCCGTCGTCGGCCTTTCCTGGTGAGGTCGTGAAGAGCACGGTGTGCGCGCCCATCGCCCGGGCGAACTTCACGCCCATGTGGCCGAGGCCGCCGAGCCCGACGATGCCGACCTTCTGGCCCTTGGTGACATTCCAGTGCTTGAGGGGCGAGTAGGTCGTGATGCCGGCGCACAGGAGCGGCGCGGCGGCGGCGGGGTCGAGGTTGGCGGGCACCTTCAGCGTGAAGGCCTCATCGCAGACGATGGCCTTCGAGTAGCCGCCGAAGGTCATCCCTCCCGAGTGCTTGTCGGGTCCGTTGTACGTGAAGGTCGAGCCGGTCAGGCAGTACTGCTCGAGGCCCTTCTTGCAGCTCGAACACTCGCGGCAGGAATCGACCATGCATCCCACAGCCGCGAGATCGCCGACCTTGAACTTCTTCACCTTCGCGCCGACCCTGGTCACGCGCCCGAGGATCTCGTGCCCCGGGACGATGGGGTACTGCGAGAAGCCCCACTCGTTGCGGGCGAAGTGGATGTCGGTGTGGCAGACGCCGCAGTACAGGATGTCGATCGCGACGTCGGTCGGGAGCGGCTCGCGCCGGTTGATGGTGAAGGGGCCGAGGGGGCTGGTGGCGGACTGCGCGGCGAAGGCTTTGGTGGGCATGGGTCTCTCCCGGAGTTACCGGAGCGTAGACGCCGCGGCGCGGTGCGGATTGAGAGTTCGTGAAAGGCCGGAACTGATCGTGGTTCCTTCCGACTGTCGGAGAGGTGCGGAGGAATAGCCATGATCTCTTGCAAGGCCGGCCCGGTTTGGATCAACTCTTGGTAACGGGCCGTTTCCGCGCGCCGGCGTTCCGCTGTTCGGGAGCCGTCGCGACCCGCGCCCGTGGAGGAGAGTTCCCATGTCGTTGCGCCCCTCGCGTCGGGTTGTTGTCCTTGCGCGGCTTGCTTCCATCGGCGCCTTGGGCGCGGCGGGTTCGCCGGCGCTCGCATCGCTCACACTCCTGAGCGGGCCACAGCTCGGCTCGCACACCGGCAACCTCGTCACCAACGGCTCGTTCGAGTTCGGGCCCAACCCGCCGAACGACGGGGTGGGGCCGATCAATCGGCGCTTCTGGGCGACGGGCACGACGTCGGCCCCGTTCTCGATTCCGACGGGGTGGTCGTCGTCGGGAAACCAGGACACGTACGCCACGTGGGGCAACGACGGGGCGGGACCGAACTACACGATCCAGCAGTCGGGCATCCTGCCCGACGGCCGCCTGGGGATGTACTTCGGGAACGGGACGGGCGTGACCAGCGACATGCCGCCGACGTTCCAGGCCAACGGTCAGGTCACGTTCCCGGGCACGCCGACGATCACGTCCCCGAAGGGCGCGCCGGCGGTGCTGTGGCAGAGCGTTCCGACGGACGTGAACATCGCGCCGTCGTACATCCTGAGCTTCTGGGTGTCGGGCGAGTTCTCGGGGGGGACGACGCCGATCGATCCCGGCATCTTCGGGCTGCGCGTGACCAACGTGCTGGCGGGCGATCCGATCCAGTTCCTCACGGTGCCGGGTGACGCGCTGGTGTCCAAGCGGTACGAGTACTCGTTCACGCCGCTGGTGCCCAGTGCGCCGGTGACGGTCGAGTTCACCAACTGGGGGCATTTCAATCTCGCGCCGTGGGGCGGGCCGGGGTTCACGACCGAGCTGGTGCTCGATGATGTGATGGTGAACATGGTGCCGGGGCCGGGGGCGATGGGGTTGCTGGGCGCGGCGATGATGGCGGGAGTGCGGCGGCGCAGGCGGTGAAGAGCGGAAAGCGAAAAACAAAGAGTGAAAAGCGAAGAGTGAAGAGTGAACGCCGGCGCGGATTACTGTTCGACGAAGTGTTTGAGGCGCGCGAGGGCGGTGTCCCATTGCGCGGCGATGGTTTCGAGGTAGCGGCGGGTTTCGTCCAGGCGGGTCGGGTCGACCTGCCAGATTTTTTCGCGCCCGTGCTTGCGGCCGCGGACGAGGCCGGCGCGCTCGAGGACCTCGAGATGCTTGGTGACGGCCTGGCGGGTGACGCCGGCGCGGCGGGTGAGGCCGGTTACCGACTGCGGGCCCGAGGCGCCCAAGCGCGTGATGAGCGCGAGCCGCATCGCGTCGCCGAGTGCGGCGAAGACCGAGGCGGGGCGGGCGCGCCCGGCGCTCGACCGGCGCGGGCTGATCGTCACCGCGTTATTGTTGATGTACTCCATCGATAGCGCGTTGAATACCATCTGGCGCAGTAAACGAGCGCGACCAAAAATTTACTCGTTC